>ENA-ORMO01000874-ORMO01000874.1-human-gut-metagenome-genome-assembly--contig:-NODE-874-length-38330-cov-6.331104_pt1 | contig 38330 bp, 32 predicted proteins | sample MGYA00242106_ERZ509001 | MGnify/ENA primary metagenome ERZ509001 (study PRJEB26280, sample SAMEA2338736) | human gut metagenome | biome: human gut; feature: human-associated habitat; material: faeces...
GTTTTTCGGAACAACGAAAAACTCCACAATGTAAAACAGGGCCTTGCCCTAACAACAAAAACCGGCACATTCTTACATAAGAATATGCCGGTTCTGATACTTTGCCGGGATCGTCTCCCAAATCTGCAAAGCATTTTATTTAAAATGTAAATTTGTCTGCAAAGTAAGCGTCAAGCTCATCAATCTTCACGCGTACCTGCTCCATGGTATCACGGTCACGTACAGTAACAGCCCCGTCTGTCTCTGAATCAAAATCATAAGTCACGCAGAACGGAGTGCCGATCTCATCCTGTCTTCTGTAACGCTTACCGATATTTCCACGGTCGTCATACTCACAGTTGTATTTCCTGGAAAGCTGCTGGAATACTTTCTCAGCACCCTCATTCAGCTTCTTGGAAAGCGGAAGGACACCGATCTTTACAGGTGCAAGTACCGGATGGAAATGAAGTACAGTACGCACGTCGTTCTTTTCTGCATCCAGAACTTCTTCATCGTATGCACTGCAAAGGAAAGCAAGAACCATACGGTCAGCGCCCAGAGACGGCTCGATTACATATGGAATATATTTTTCTTTCTTCTCATCATCAAAATAAGTCAGATCCTGTCCGGATACATTCTGATGCTGTGTCAGGTCGTAATCTGTTCTGTCTGCGATTCCCCACAGCTCGCCCCATCCAAACGGGAACAGGAATTCCACGTCCGTAGTAGCTTTGCTGTAGAAGCTCAGTTCTTCCTGATCATGGTCACGATAACGTACCTCATCCTCTTTCAGTCCCAGAGAGCTGAGCCAGTCAAGGCAGAACTGTTTCCAGTATGCGAACCATTCAAGGTCTGTATCCGGCTCACAGAAGAATTCCAGTTCCATCTGCTCAAACTCACGGGTACGGAAAGTAAAGTTGCCCGGTGTGATCTCGTTACGGAAAGATTTACCGATCTGTCCGATTCCAAAAGGAATCTTCTTACGGGAAGTTCTCTGTACATTTTTGAAGTTTACAAAAATACCCTGTGCTGTCTCAGGTCTTAAATATACAGTATTTTTGGCATCCTCAGTTACGCCCTGGAAAGTTTTGAACATCAGGTTGAACTGACGGATGTCAGTAAAGTTATGTTTGCCGCAGCTTGGACAGGGAACCTGATGTTCTTTGATAAATTCCATCATCTGCTCCTGAGACCATGAATCCACACTGCCTTCAATGGCAATGTCATGCTCTGCACAATAATCTTCGATCAGTTTATCTGCACGGAAACGCTCATGACATTCTTTACAGTCCATCAGAGGATCAGAAAATCCGCCCAGGTGGCCGGATGCTACCCATGTCTGAGGATTCATAAGGATCGCACAGTCCACACCTACATTATACGGAGATTCCTGAATAAATTTCTGCCACCATGCACGCTTTACGTTATTTTTCAGCTCCACACCAAGATTTCCGTAATCCCAGGTGTTTGCAAGACCGCCGTAAATTTCAGAGCCCGGGTACACAAAGCCTCTTGCTTTTGCCAGAGCCACGATTTTTTCCATTGTTTTTTCCATGTTATCTCTCCTAAATTTTTTTCAATGCCCTTATTATACTAGCATCTGTCCCCTTTTTCAAGAACAAAGAACAGAAGATGTTACTGTTCATACGGCACTGTCCCGCCAGGTGTTTTGGCATATGTGGTCTGTTTAGCCCAGGATCTCTACCCATTTTTCTTCCGGATACTCTACTACAACGCAGTCATTCAAATATGTTCTTTCCGGAAGCACAATAAGAACATGCGCAGTCTCTTTGTTTACCGGAATCGCACTTAAATGCCATACACCTGTGTTCAGAAGGACCATGGTTCCCTTCGGCACAAGGAATGCCTCTGTAAGCTCCGGAACTGCTTCTTTTCCTGCCGGTGCAACATGTACGATCACGTCATCATCCAGGCAGAGAACACCTTCCTGTGTAAAATTATGGTATTCTGCAGTAGTAACCACCATCTTCTCCGGTTTATGTACCAGAAGAGGAGAAAAGGCCATCTGCATAGCGCCGGAACTGTGCATTTTCAGTCTGTCCTGATAAAAATCTCCCAGACTGTAGCCCTCCGGATTCAGAAGATCTGTAAAGCTTCCGAATTCCTTAAAATTTTCTGCTGTGATTTTTTTTGCATTGATCTGTTTCATGTGTAAATACCTCCCTTTTTATCTTGTTATCATTTTGCCGCATTTCTTTTCAGCTCATGACCTTTAATATCTCCAGACTTTTGAATTTCCTGTCTGTGTTTTTTTCCGTATAGGTATGGATGATCCGTTCCAGTTCTCCCAGTACCTGGGGACTTACTGAAAAAGTATAAAGCTTCCCCATAGGAGCACTTACAATGTAACGCATGGCATAAAGAGCCGCCCCGGAGATTCTTACTGCATCTCTCACCCCCACCGCGCAGGACTGACACAGGATCCCGTGGTTTTCCTGAGAAAAAAATACTTCTGTTTCCGGGAGTTCATCTTTTGAACAGTTTTCGCAGGAAACCAGTTCCGGACAATATCCCTGCTCCGCCATGGTACGCAGTTCAAAGATACATCTTACCAGAGCATCCTCCACATGGGGATTCAGAAGAGCCTTTACCGTTACATAGAGAAGATTCATCATCTCCCTTTCATCTGTTCCCTCTTTTCCAAAATAGTCTGCAAGCTCCAGAAAATAATATCCGTAGTAAATGCCCGGCTGCATGGCTGCCAGCTCCATAAAGTGGTGTGTTACATTCACCTGATTCAGATTATAGCTGGATCTTCCCTCATAAAGAGTAAAATTTCCAAAGACAAAAGGTTCCGCAGCCGCCATAAAAGGACTGTTCACTCTCCTTGCTCCCCTGGCAAAGGCAGAGATCTTTCCTCTTTCTCTGGTCAGCAGTACGATCCTTTTGTCATATTCTCCTACAGGCATAGCTGAGATCACTACACCCTGGACTGTGATCAGATCACTCATCTGTCAGATTTCCTTTTTGTCATATCCGAAGTTTTTGATCAGGAAATCACTGTCCCGCCAGTCTTTTTTTACCTTTACCCAAAGCTTCAGATTCACCTTTGCATCCAGCATCCTCTCCAGCTCAAACCGGGCGTTGCTTCCGATTTTTTTCAGCATGGCGCCCTGTTTGCCGATGATGATCCCTTTATGAGAATCTCTTTCACAGATAATGGTTGCATCAATATCCACCAGACGTCCTTTGCCCGGACGCTCTTTCATCCGGTCAATGGCTACAGCGATTCCATGCGGGATTTCTGCATCCAGCGCATGAAGTGCTTTTTCCCGGATGATCTCCGCAGCGATCTGTCTCTGAGGCTGATCGGTCACGGTATCCTCATCATAAAACATAGGACCGTAGGGAAGATATTTCAGGATGCTTGGAATGATGTCCTGGGTATTGACTGCCCGGAGTGCAGAAACCGGAATGATCTCATCAAAATCATAAAGCTTCCGGTAAGTGTCGATCGCTTTGGCGATCTCCTCCTTATCAACCGTGTCTACCTTATTGATGATCAAAATAACCGGGATATTCAATCCTCTCAGCTGTTCTGCAATATGCTTCTCTCCTGCACCGATAAATGTAGTCGGCTCCACCAGCCAGAGGATCACATCCACATCCTTCAGTGTACGTTCTGCCACCTGAACCATGTATTCTCCCAGCTTATTTTTCGCTTTGTGGATACCCGGAGTATCCAGAAACACGATCTGTCCTTCCTCACAGGTATAAACAGTCTGTATCCTGTTCCGGGTCGTCTGTGGTTTCTTGGAGGTAATGGCGATCTTCTGTCCGATCAGATGGTTCATCAGTGTAGATTTCCCCACATTTGGACGACCGATGATAGCCGCAAAACCTGATTTAAAATTATCGTTCATGTTTACCTGCTTTCTTTTTATATCTCAGCAGGAGATCAGAGATTTGATTTCTTTAAAGATCTCCTGTTCCTTCTCTATCGCTGTTTCACTTCCTACAACACAGACTGCATCATCAGAAAGAACAGCCTCCACCAGAGGCGCCAGATTTCGGATATCCTCCACATCTGCATTCAGGATCTGGTCTCTTTCTTTTTGTACCATCTCTTCCGTAACACCGCAGAAATAAGCAGTTTTGGAAATACCTCCCTGCATCTGAGGTGTTCTCGGCACATCTTTTCCGCTGATAGTACCAATGATATACTTGGTCATTTCCCGTTCATCTGCCTGGAATGTGCGTACATATTCCGGGATTCCCTCATAAACTTCCAGCGTACGTTTCAGATGCGGATCTCTGTAGGAAACAAAATAACTCTCTCCGCTTCTCTTAAAGCCGCTCATACATCCGTAAGCGCCCCCTTTCACACGAAGGTTCATCCAGAGATAATCATAGCTTAAGATTACCTTCAGGATATCAAGAGCTCCTGTATATTCATAGCCTTTTTTACGGAAGTTCCCGGTCCGGGCAACATACTGCACCTGTCCTGAGGTGGTAAATCCCTCATTTTTCTTTTCGCAGAGCATAGGTTTTGATGAAATTTCCACAGTCTCTGTATGAAGAGTGTCTTTTAATGCCTTTACCTGCTTCATTACCGCATCCAGAGACTCTTTCTCTCCGGTATAGCTGACACAGAGGAGTTCCGGACGAAGTATCTCTGTCATAAGAGCGGTCAGCTTCTCGATCAGGGCATCTTTGCGGCTGTCAAACTCTTTTTCCAGTTTCTCGATAAACTGATAATACGCAACCCCGGCCATTTCATCCTGAAAAGCAGCCATAGGAGAACTGTAGGAAGCACCTCTGAGTACTGCTGTGGAATGGCCTGCGCTTACCAGATTGGCCTGAGCTCTTGATTTTACTCTTGCAATGATCTCATAAAGACGTTTGCCGTCATCCAGCTTCGAGGTATTCAGGATCTCACGGATCATTCTGAACAAAATATCGATCTTGGGATACATCACCTTTCCTCTCACAGAAAACATAGCTTTGTATTCCTCTGTAGAATCTGCCCGGTCAAAAACCTCAACTCCGCAGGAGATCCCGCCTGTTTCCGCATTGATCTCATTAGAAAGTTCTCCATAGCTGAAATGAGCAGTATCCACAAAACCAAGTACCGATTTCAAAAGTCCCAGATAAGGAACGTTTTCCGGATCCAGATTCTTCAGATCAAACATCAGATCCAGATAGGAGATTCCATTGGTAGGAACCTGATGATAAAGGAAGAGACTTCCATCTACATCCAGTTCCTCATTGGTAAACCCGGCTGCTTCTTTTTTGATATCTTCTCTTTTCAGCATAGGAATACACTTTTCACTTCCCGGTTCTTCCTCTGCTTCCTGATATTCCACAAGCGCTTTTGTTTTTTCTACCAGAGTCTCTTTTTCTTTCTGAGTCATTTTTTCCAGTTCTGCCTGCAGCTGTTCTTCCATAGCTTTCTCTCTGCGGGCTGCAAGTCCTTTGGAAGGAACCAGGGTGATCACAGATCCATGGGGATTATCCAGGAGATATTTCTGAATCAGCTCTTCGAAATATCTTTCCCCGGAAAGCGCCTTCAGTTTTTCAAATACCGGAATAAGCTTCACGTGGCTGAATGCTTTTTCATCGCTGTACAGCCAGCTTCCAAAAATATCAAGACCATACATCAGACCTTTTGGCCACGCAGAAAAATCAGCCTCTCTGTAGCGGAATTCCATATAATTGATCCCGGCCTTCAAAGCCTTTTTATCAATTCCATTCTTTACGATATCTTCCAGAGTTGTACGGATGATCTCCACAAATTTTTCTTTTTTATCCGGATCAGTTCCCTTTGCCACAATATCAAAATAAGGCTGCAGTATACCATCATCATAGGAACCATAAACATCCATACCGATCTGTGCATCCAGAAGAGCCTGTTTTAACGGAGCCCCGGGTGCACTTAAAAGAGCATAATCCAGCACTTCAAACGCCATTGCCGTAAGTTCATCTGAAGCATCTCCTATAACTGTACTGTATGCAAGATACGCATTGCCTTCTTCATTTTCACTTTCTGCAATAGGATATTCCAGCTGGAGTTCCTTTCTTTCTGTAAAGGCAGGCTGAAGAGGAAGAGCAGAATCTACCTCCAGCTTGTCAAAGGCAGACAGATAATGTTCATCTATAAACTCCAGTTTTTCTGCCATATCCATATTTCCATAAAGATAGATATAGCTGTTGGAAGGATGATAATAAGTTTTGTGAAATTCCAGGAATTCCTCGTAGGAAAGCTCAGGGATGTGGTTTGGATCCCCTCCGGATTCACAGCCATAAGGAGTATCCGGAAACAGAGAATTCATGATCTCTCTTTCCAGAACTTCATCCGGCGAGGAAAACGCACCTTTCATTTCATTGTATACAACTCCGTTATACCTTAAAGGTCCTTCTGTATTTTCCAGCTGGTAACTCCAGCCTTCCTGACGGAAAATCTCCTCTTTTTTATAGATATTCGGATAAAAAACTGCATCCAGATATACATGCATCAGATTCTGAAAATCCTGATCATTACAGCTTGCCACAGGATAACAGGTCTTGTCCGGATAAGTCATCGCATTCAGAAAAGTATTCAGAGATCCCTTAACAAGCTCCACAAAAGGATCCTTCAGCGGAAATTCCCTGGATCCGCAGAGAACACTGTGCTCCAGGATATGAGCTACGCCCGTACTGTTTTTTGGCGGGGTACGGAACGCAATATTAAATACTTTGTTTTCATCGTCATTTTCGATCAGCATGACTCTGGCACCTGTTTTTTTGTGCCGGAGAAGATAACCTGCTGAACGGATATCGCTGAGATTTTCTTCTCTTATTATTTCATAAGCAGAAATTCTGTCTTTATTCATGTTTGCCTCCGGTTTTTATTATTCAGTATTTCTTTTTTAAGTCTGTTTATTCCGGCATACCGCCTTCTCCCGGGAAATAAAGTTCATATACCTCACGGGCAGCCCTGGTCACAAGAGCCAGCTCTTTTTCCATGCCGAGATCTTTCGGGAGACATACTGCTGTTTTATAAATATCTTTCTGAAGCTTTGCCTTCACATCTTCTTCCTTGATGGTAATAATACCGCAGAGCATGGAGTTATAGGATCTGTCTGTTTTGCAGAGATCCATATAAAGCTTGACCAGATGGCAGCATTCTCGGTACAGCAGATCTTTATGAAGCTCGCTTTTTTTCTGAATCTCCAGAAACTTCACGGAATTCAGTTCCTTCATAACGTCTTTATAGGCACCCTTTACCCCAAACCACTTATTGGCTGCATTTTTGTTAAATTCCATGGTCATCCAGAATCTCAGATAGCCGTCTGCCATCTCGCTTCCGTTCTGGCTGTAACGTGCTTCCCAGATCTCCTTACGGATCTGGTTTGCCTCCTGATCTTCTCCGGATGCAATAGCCTCATCCAAAAGCGCCTTTCTCTTTTTGGGATCTGGTTCTCTGTAATATTGTGCGATTGTCTGTGTATCCATATCTGTTTCTCCTTTATTCATTCTCACTGCAGTAAACAAGCTCTGTCCCGGCAAGGCTCAAAGCCTCCTCTATAACCTTGTCCATGTCCATATACCGGTACATGCCAAGTCTTCCGCCAAAAAGAACATTCTTTTCTTCCAGAGCCCGGCGTTCATATTGTGCATACAGTTCATTATTTTTCGGATCATTAACCGGATAGTAAGGCTCTGCGCCTTCTGTCCATTCTGCTGAATATTCTCTTGTGATCACAGTTTTCGGCTGCTTGCCGAATTCAAAATGCTTATGCTCAATGATCCTTGTATAAGGCACTTCATAATCTGTATAATTGACTACAGCATTCCCCTGATAATTTGCCATATCAAGAACCTCTGTCTCAAATCTCAGAGACCGATAATCCAGATGTCCATAGCAGTAATCATAGTATTCATCCAGCATACCGGTAAACAGTACCTTATCTGCCTGAGAGCAAAGTTCCTCTTTATTGGCAAAAAAGTCTGTTTTCAGGATCACCTGCGTTCCTTCCAGCAGTTTCTTGATAATACCTGTATAGCCGCCTTTTGGAATTCCCTGGTAAGGGTCTTTAAAATAATTATTGTCGTAAGTATAACGCAGCGGAAGTCTTTTGATGATAAAAGACGGAAGCTCTTTACATTCTCTTCCCCACTGCTTTCTGGTATATCCCTCAATGAGTTTCTCATAGACATCCTGTCCTACCAGAGCAAGCGCCTGTTCTTCCAGATTCTTGGGATTTGTAATATGCATCCTGGCAATCTGCTCCTGTATCTTGGCTTTTGCTTCAGCGGGAGTGCGGACTCCCCACAGCTGATGGAACGTATTCATATTAAAAGGCAGATTGTAAAGTTCATCTTTATAAATAGCGATGGGTGAATTTACAAAGTGATTAAACTCTGCAAACTGGTTCACATACTCCCACACTTCTTTATTGGATGTATGGAAAATATGAGCGCCATAACGGTGTACCTGGATACCTTCCATCTCTTCTGTATAAATATTTCCTCCTATGTGATCCCTTTTATCGATCACAAGGCATGTCTTTCCGCGTTTTATTGCCTCATGTGCAAATACGGAGCCGAAAAGTCCTGCTCCTACGATCAGGTAATCATATTTTTTCATGAAAAAACCCTCTTTCTTCTGAATCATTACACCTAGTATAACAAATCAGAAAGAAAAAGGGTAGTCCTGTTTTATGTCAGCTTTGTACATTACGCACAAAAACAGCATTCAAACAAAAATCATTCAGGGTCAATAAACATTGCATCCCCAAAAGAAAAGAAACGGTATCTTTCCTGTACAGCCTCCTCATAAGCTGCCATGATCTGCTCTTTTCCTGCAAGAGCAGAAACAAGCATCATTAACGTAGATTCCGGAAGATGGAAATTTGTGATCAGTCCATCGATCATTTTAAAACGATAGCCGGGATAAATAAAAATCTCCGTCCATCCGCTTCCTGCATGAATGACGCCATTTTCATCTGTAGCTGATTCCAGAGTACGGCAGCTGGTAGTTCCTACCGCTATTACACGTCCCCCTTGTTTTTTTGTACGGTTGAGCAGTTCTGCCTGATCCTCCTCCACAATATAAAACTCGGAATGCATATGATGCTGTTCTACATCATCTACCTTTACCGGCCGGAAAGTCCCCAGACCTACATGAAGGGTCACATGGGCAATATTTACACCTTTTTCCTGCACTTTTCTCAGAAGTTCTTCTGTAAAATGCAGTCCGGCTGTAGGGGCTGCCGCAGATCCGTCATGCTTTGCATATACGGTCTGATAACGGTTTTTATCCTGTAATTTATGAGTGATATACGGAGGCAGAGGCATTTCTCCAAGCTGATCCAGTATTTCTTCAAAAATCCCCTCGTAATGGAACTGGATCAGTCTGTTTCCTTCCTCTACAATATCAATGATCTCTCCTGACAGGATTCCATTTCCAAAAGTGATCTTTGCTTCGGGCCGGGCCTTTTTTCCTGGTTTTACCAGGCATTCCCAGATATCATCCTTTTTTCTTTTTAAAAGAAGGATCTCGATAAGTGCCCCTGTCCCTTCTTTATGCCCGTATAAACGAGCCGGGATCACCCTGGTATCATTGATAACCAGACAGTCTCCCTCTTTTAAATAATCTAAAATGTCCGTGAAATGACGGTGTTCTATACTGCCGTCTTTCATAGAAAGATGAAGAAGCCTGGAAGAGCTTCTGTCCTCCAGAGGATCCTGTGCAATAAGCTCCTGGGGGAGATCATAATAAAAATCTGATGTCTTCATTTCTTTACTCCTTCTCTTCTGCTGCTTTCCATTCCTTCCTCCATTGGCGGATCTGATTCCATTCTTTATTAGTCAGATCTGCTTTTTTCAGAAGATCCGGTCTCCATTTTGCAGTACGATAAACAGACTGTTCTCTTCTCCAGGCATCTACATTGGCATGGTGACCGGAAAGAAGCACCGGAGGAACCTGTTTTCCATGCCATGTCTCCGGTCTGCTGTATTGAGGATACTCTAAAAGATTTCCGGAAAAAGATTCTGTTTCACCAGACTCCTGATTTGTCAGGACTCCCGGCACCATACGAGAAATAGAATCCATCATGACCATGGCCGGAAGTTCGCCTCCGGTAAGTACATAGTCTCCAATAGAAACATAATCTGTCACGATTTCTTCTAAAACGCGCTCATCGATTCCCTCATAATGACCACAAAGAAACACAAGATCTTTTTCCCGGGCAAAATCTTTTGCCATCTCCTGATTAAAAACTTTTCCCTGAGGTGTCAGAAATACGACTCTGGGTCTGTAACCGATTTTTTCTTCAACAGACTGATATGCCAGATATACCGGCTCTGCCTGCATCAGCATACCGGCTCCTCCTCCATAAGGATAGTCATCCACCTTCTGATGTTTGTTAAAGGCATAATCTCTGATATTAACTGCCTCAATATCCAGAAAACCGCCTGCTATCGCACGACCGATGATGCTGGTATTCATACCGTCCCGGATCATATCCGGAAATAGTGTCAGCACATGAAAATTCATTTATATCAGCCCTTTCATCAAGTGTATGGTCATAATATTTTTTTCGATATCCACATCAAGGATACATTCCCGGATAGCGGGAAGAAGAACCTCCCCGTGTTCTTTAGAATCTATGATATAAACATCATTGGCTCCGGTCTCCATTACATCTTTCAAAGTACCAAATTCTGTTCCATCTTCAAGGAGAACTGTCATGCCCAGAAGATCTGCAATATAGTACTCATCCTCCTCAAGCTCCTGACCCTCTTCTCTGGGGATCCAAAGGTCGCGGCCTTTATATTTTTCTATGTCATTGATGTTATCGACACCATCAAATTTCAGGATCACAAGGTTTTTAAAAAACTTTACATTTTTAATATCAAGACGGCGAAGTTCTCTTCCCGTATCCAAAAGTACATAGTTCAATTCCAGAAAGCGTTCCGGTTCATCAGTAGTAGGATATACCTTTACCTCTCCACGCACACCATGAGTTGTGGTGATCACACCAACTTTCAGTAAATCTTCCATATAAAACTCCCTATAGTGAAAGAAGGAGCCATGTTTCCACAGCTCCTGCTACTTTCTTATACTATTGTGAAAATCCTGTTACTGCAGAATATCCACGATCACTTTTTTGCTGCTCTTTGAAGAAGCGGCTTTTACTACGGTACGGATCGCCTTTGCAATACGTCCCTGTCTGCCGATGACCTTGCCCATATCAGCCGGTCCCACCTTCAGCTCAATGATAACTGCATCTTCTTTTTCGTTTTCGGTGACAACCACCTCATCCGGATGATCTACCAGAGATTTTGCAATTACTTCTACTAATTTCTTCATTACATACCTCCCTGCACTGCTTATGCAGCAAAGAAATACCCTCTATCGGTATTTCTTATTTCTCGATTCCGGCTGCTTTGAAGATTTTTGCAACAACTTCTGTAGGCTGAGCACCTGCTGCAAGCCATTTTTTAGCTGCTTCCTCGTCTACTTTGTAAGCGCTCGGCTCAATGTTTGGATCATAAGTTCCGATCTCAGCGATTGCTTTTCCATCACGTTTGCAGCGGGAATCTGCAACTACGATTCTATAGAAAGGTGCTTTCTTCTGTCCCATTCTTCTTAATCTGATCTTTACTGCCATTTTTGTTTTCCTCCATTTATCTGTTTTCTTTTTTTGTTAGTTTATCTTAAAAGGGAAGCTTAAAGCCGCCTCTTTTACCCATTTTACCGCCCATCATACCAGGCATCTGTTTCATCATTTTTTTGCTCTGCTCAAACTGCTTAACCAGACGATTGACTTCCGCAATCTCTACTCCGGCACCCCTGGCTATACGGTTTTTGCGGGAAATATTTAAAATCCCCGGATTGGTCCGTTCCTGAGGTGTCATGGAAAGGATGATGGATTTTGTCCGCTCAAGGGCTTTCTCATCGATCATGCCTTCAATATCCTTCATTTTGCTTCCTACTCCAGGAAGCATATTCAGAATACTGCCGATCCCTCCCATTTTCTTCATCTGTTCCATGCTGGTCAGATAATCGTTAAAGTCAAAATCCATTTTCTTTAACTTTTTCTGCATTTCGGCAGCCTGTTCCTGATCAATAGCCGCTTCCGCCTTTTCGATCAGGCTCATGACATCGCCCATGCCCAGGATCCTGGAAGCCATACGTTCCGGATAAAACTGTTCCAGATCAGAAAGCTTCTCTCCCATACCAACATAGAGGATCGGTTTTCCTGTCACAGCTTTAATAGAAAGTGCAGCACCGCCTCTGGTGTCGCCGTCCATTTTCGTCAGGATCACACCATCGATCCCAACTTTTTCTGTAAAGGTCTTTGCCACATTTACTGCATCCTGACCAGTCATTGCATCTACAATCAGAAGGGTGGCATCTACCTGTATATTAGCCTTAATATCTGCAAGCTCCTGCATCATATCCTCATCTACATGAAGACGTCCTGCTGTATCCAGAAGCACTACATTCTGCTGATTGGCCTTTGCATGTTCCACAGCTGCTTTTGCAATATTTACAGGGTTCTGTTTATCTCCCATTGAAAAAACTTCTACACCCTGTTTCTCGCCGTTTACCTGAAGCTGTGTGATCGCCGCCGGACGATATACGTCACAGGCAACAAGAAGAGGCCTCTTACCTTTTGATTTCAGTTTACCGGCAAGTTTTGCAACAGTTGTTGTTTTACCGGCACCCTGAAGTCCGGCCATCATAAGAACCGTAATCTCACTTCCCGGTTTGATCGGAAGCTCGGTGGTTTCACTTCCCATAAGATTTACCAGTTCTTCGTTTACGATCTTAATGACCATCTGTCCGGGATTCAGTCCGCTCATTACGTCCTGTCCCACTGCTCTCTCCTGAACAGCCTTGGTGAACTGTTTTACAACTTTGAAGTTTACATCTGCTTCCAGAAGAGCCATCTTGACTTCCTTCAGAGCAATCTTTACATCTTCCTCTGTAAGACGTCCTTTTCCTCTCAGCTTCTTAAATACATTCTGTAATTTTTCCGTCAAGCTTTCAAACGCCATAGTCTATAACTCCTCTAATATCTCTTTGGAAATTTCTGTAATCTCCCGGGCGTGGTACCGTTCTGCAATCTGGCTGATCCTGTGGACCTGCTCTTTAATGCACAAAAACTTTTCTACCAGATGCAGTTTTTTTTCATATCCTTCAAGAGTCTGATTGCACCGTCTGATCATGTCATGGACTCCCTGACGGCTGATTCCCAGATCTTCTGCAACTTCACTGAGGGAATAATCCTCCAGCACTACGCTTTCATATACCTGCTGCTGACGATCTGTCAGAAGCTCTCCATAAAAATCATACAATAATGTCTGTTCTACAAATTTCTCCATCTGATAACCACCTTGGCTATCATACCTTATTTGTGCAGGTGTGTCAAGTCTTTTTTCTTGACAATATATTTTATGACCAGTCTCCCGGATGTTCCGCGTCAAAATCAAATACAAATCGTTCATAGGCATTGATCACATGGGTATCCTTATATTTATCATACCTTTTATGCTGCCTTCCATAGGACATATGGACATGCCCGTGCAAAAAATATTTCGGATTGTATTTTTCTATCAGTTTCAGGAAAACCTTAAAACCCTGATGGGGAAGATCTCTGCTGTCATTCAGCTGGTAAGCAGGGGCATGGGTCACAAGGATATCAAATCCTCTTCTCCAGAGAAGTTTTGGGATAAGTTTAAATATTCTGTGGCGCATCTCTCTTTCCGTATACTGATGGACTCCCGGCTTATATCTCATGGAACCGCCTAATCCCAAGATCCTTACCCCTTCATGGACATAGATCGTATCGTCGATACAGATACATCCTTCCGGAGGAATCCTTTCATATTTATCATCATGATTCCCATGGACATAAAGAACAGGAGCCGAAGTAAACGTAGCAAGAAAAGACAGGTATCTGGGATCCAGATCCCCACAGGATATAATAAGATCAATACCTTCCAGCTTGCTCTTTTCAAAAAAATCCCACAGGTACTTTGATTCTTCATCTGCAATGGCAAGTATTTTCATATTTTATAATCCCTTCTCCACACCCTGCTGGAGTGTCACTGGTTTTGCCTGATCATTCAGCTGCCAGCTTTTGGGGATCGTACCGATCACATTATCACAAAGCCAGTTCATGGTAATGATCTCCTCCGGAGACAGACTTCCCTGTGGATTATCCTGAATAATTCCATTTTGGGAATAAAGGACACCGGAAAACGGATTAAACTCTCCACGCATGATGGTCTCTTTCAGAAGCTCCACAAGATGCTGTGTTCCATTTGGAATACTTTTGGAACAGATCACATCTACTACCTCAGAAGACATACCCCACCAGTAATTGATCGCCTTTTTCTCTGCACTGCTGTCATCATACTTCCACGCTCCGTTCATCACTGTCCGGATCAGTTCCTCATAAAATTTACCCCAGTGCCACAACGGCATAGCCAGATTACGCGGCATACCATTTTCCATACGATAAAGGCCGAAATACCTGGAAGCATCTTCCGGGATCACCATGTCGCGGCCTGAAACGATTGAGATGTCTTTTTCACGGATTCTCTCCATAACCTTGCCCAGATCATCATCTTTGAGACTGGACCACTCCAGGTATATTTTTGCCCGTGGATTGACCATCGCCGCACCAAGAGCAAATGCATTGATATTTGCGATTGTGCCAAAAATCGGATAATCTGCAATATAAGCCAGTCTGTCATTTTCAGTCATAGCTCCGGCTATGGCTCCCATAAGGAATTTTGCCTCATGCATCCGGGCATAATAGGTTCGGATATAGCGGTGAGACGTATTCAGAGAACAGTTAAGAATACGGATATCCGGATTTGCAATAGCTGCCTGCACGCTGGCCTGGACAAAGGCGGGCGTAGTCGTAAAGATCATGTTGCAGCCCTTCCGGATAGCGTCTGCAATGGCTTTTTCTGCCAGTTCCGGAACAATGTTTTCATAACATACCGTCGTAACCTCTTCCGGAAACATCTGTTCCAGATGAAGACGTCCAAGCTCATGGGCATATGTCCATGCAGAGGATCCCGGAGTTTTTGCATAAATAAACGCGATTTTAAGTTTTTTGGAGCCAGTCAGAAGCCGGCTGATGAGAGGTTTCTTTTCCCTGTTCGGATCCATTTTCAGATCGATCTCATCCTCGTGTTCAAGAAGAGTAAATTCTTCCCAGCTCTTATTTACCAGTTCTTTCAGTTCATTTGTAGTTTTCTTACAAAGAGCTTCATATCCATAAATAGTCAGAAAAGCCAGAAAAGCATCTCCTGGAGTGATGGTAAGTTTTTTTCCTCCTGCCGCCTCATATTCCATCACAAATCTGGCATATACAGAGCTGAACGTCAGCTTGTCATCATCCGTCCATTCCTCTTTTTCTCTCTTGCCAACAAGACTTTGAAGCTTTGCGAAGCTTCCAGTTTTTGTAAACCAGATATAATTAATTTTAGACAATTCATAAAAATCTGTAAATTCATAGTAGATCTTATTTTCTTTTTCTTCTGTTTTTGGCGGAAGGATCCTGGTAACAAATCCGGGAACTGAAACTGCATCATAATATTTCAGCACACTGACACGCTTATTCCCCTCTTCCACATAAAACTGATTCATATATTCATAAGCCTTGATCGGATCACGGATCCCCTCGTTGACATGGCTCTTTGCAAGACAGGACCATTTATAGGCAAATTCCGTATTTTCCCGAAGTATAGGCATAAAATTACCGGCAAATGCATTACTTCTTCCTTCTGTTTTTGTCCCAACGATCTGTTCGATAGGAATCTGTACCAATCCTAAAGAACGCTCCGAATAAGCGCCTCTCGCAGGAAGGATCTCATCAAGAACCTTCAGAGTCGGAGTCTCGCCTTTCACCGATCGCGCCTGATAGTCCTTCTTTCCAAGTTTATATGCTTTATTATATTCTTCCAGCATTCTGATCTCATCCTCCAATGATATTTCGTACTGTTTTTCCATTTACTTTATCAATATACCCCAGAGTTTTTTGCAGTGCAAGCGTAAATATATATGAAAAAAACTAAAGTTCCCGTACAGGATGACGGATTTTTTCTTGCCAATCAATTTCATATGCTGTATTCTAATTGTAAAGACATATTAAGGAGGTCTGGGCAACATATGGACAAATCAAAAGTTTATTACACAAATATGAGAACCGGTTTTAACAATAACCTTCTGGACAAGCTAAAAAAACTGATCCAGAAAGCAGGTATCGAAACGATTGATTTTGACGGCAAATATACAGCCATCAAGATCCACTTCGGCGAGCCGGGAAATCTGGCATTTCTTCGCCCTAATTATGCAAAAGCTGTAGCTGATGTGGTAAAGGAACTGGGCGGAAAACCGTTCCTTACCGACTGCAATACGCTTTATGTAGGCGGACGAAAAAATGCTCTGGATCATCTGGACAGCGCTTATACCAATGGATTCTCACCATTTTCAACAGGCTGCCACGTTCTGATCGCGGACGGTCTGAAGGGAACGGATGAAGTCTATGTTCCTGTAGAAGGTGCGGAATATGTAAAAGAAGCAAAGATCGGCCGTGCGATCATGGATGCTGATGTCTTTATCGCACTTTCCCATTTTAAAGGTCATGAAGCCACTGGTTTTGGCGGCACACTGAAAAATATCGGAATGGGCTGCGGATCCCGTGCAGGCAAAATGGAAATGCACAGCGCAGGCAAGCCTCACGTAGATCAGGATCTCTGCATCGGCTGCCACCGCTGCGAAAAAATCTGTGCTCATGATGCACCGCAATTCACAGACAACAAAGCTTCCATTGACCATGACAAATGTGTCGGCTGCGGAAGATGTATCGGTGTCTGTCCTAAGGATGCAGTTCTTGCTGCTTCCGATGAATCCAACGACATCCTGAACTGCAAGATTGCAGAGTACACAAAGGCTGTTGTTGACGGACGTCCGGCATTTTACATCAACCTGGTAATCGATGTATCCCCTTATTGCGACTGTCATGCAGAAAATGATGCAGCCATTGTTCCGGATGTGGGATTCTTCGCTTCCTTTGACCCGGTAGCCCTGGATATCGCCTGTGCAGATGCTGTAAATAAACAGCCTGTGATCTCCAACACCTACCTGGCTGAAGCAGATCATGAAGGTCACGATCACTTTGGAGCTATGTTCCCTACCACAGACTGGACATCCTGCATTGCACATGCCAAAAAACTTGGTCTTGGAACAGATGAATACGAACTGATCGAAGTTAAATAAAATAATAAAAACAGCAAAACCGCAGATATACTTCTCATAATGAGTAAGTCATACCTGCGGTTTTTTATCTTTTTTCGATTTTTACAGACTTGCCCGGATCACTCTTGGCTTGCAGCCTGCATCTTCCAGCGCTTTTACGATCTGGTTTTTATGTTCTGTTCCAAATGCTTCCATCGTCACTTTCAGTTCCACGGCAGCATTACGGTTTGTGGTAACAAACTGGTTGTGATCCAGTTTGATCACATTGCCCTGATTCTGTGCAATGATTGTCGCTACTCGAACAAGTTCTCCGGCTTTATCCGGGATCAGGACAGATACCGTAAAGATACGGTCTCTCTGGATCAGACCATGCTGAACCACAGAAGACATGGTGATCACATCCATGTTTCCTCCGCTCAGAATGGAAACAACCTTTTTACCGGTAAAATTAAGATGGCGAAGAGCTGCCACTGTCAAAAGCCCTGAATTCTCAACAATCATCTTGTGATTTTCCACCATATCCAAAAATGCCATAATCAGTTCATCATCTTCGATGGTTATAATGCCGTCCAGATTTTCCTGAAGGTACGGGAAAATATGCTCGCCCGGAGTCTGAACTGCAGTACCGTCTGCAATGGTATTTACATGAGGAAGAGTCACAACCTGGCCTTTTTCCAGAGATGCCTTCATACATGCCGCCCCTGCCGGTTCCACACCAATCACTTTAATATGAGGATTCAGAAGCTTTGCAAGAGTAGACACGCCTGTTGCCAGTCCGCCTCCTCCAACAGGTACCAGGATATAGTCCACAAGAGGAAGTTCCTGTACAATCTCCATAGCAATGGTTCCCTGTCCTGTAGCCACCGCCGGATCATCAAAGGGATGAATAAAAGTATATCCTTCCTGCTCTGCTAATTCCAGAGCATGGGCACAGGCTTCATCATAAACATCACCTTTCAGGATCACTTCTGCCCCATAGCTTTTTGTTCTTTCCACTTTGATCAGAGGTGTCGTGGTAGGCATAACGATCACAGCCTTTACACCAAATTTATGGGCAGCATAAGCAACTCCCTGAGCATGGTTTCCGGCAGAAGCCGTAATCAGCCCTTTCTGTCTTTCCTCTTCAGAAAGTGTACTGATCTTATAATAAGCACCTCTTACTTTATAAGCACCTGTCCGCTGCATATTTTCCGGTTTCAGAAAAACCTTGTTTCCTGTAAGATCCGAAAAATAGCTGCTTTTGATCAGTTTGGTTTCCTGTGTGACTTTTTTTACAATTTCTGACGCTTCTTCAAAGCTCTCCAGTGTAAGCATAATTTTCTCCTCCTCGTTGTCTCTTATCAGTCTGCTTCTTTTGCATCTATATCAAACAAAGCGTTTACAAAAGCATCTGCATCAAATTTCTGAAGATCGTCGATACTTTCTCCCACTCCGATATATTTCACCGGAATGTCAAGCTCTGACTGGATTGCTACTGCAATACCGCCTTTTGCCGTACCGTCAAGCTTTGTCAGAATGATTCCCGATACATTTGCAACCTCTGCAAACTGCTTTGCCTGAGAAAGAGCATTCTGTCCTGTTGTTCCGTCAAGGACCACCAAAGTTTCCAGATAGGCTTCCGGATACTCCCTTTCCAGAATACGATAGATCTTACGAAGCTCCTCCATAAGATTTTTCTTATTATGAAGACGTCCTGCGGTATCACAGAGCAGCACATCTGCATTTCTTGCTTTCGCTGCTGCCACTGCATCGTAAACTACAGAAGCAGGATCCGCACCAGACTGTCCCCCAATGATCTCTACACCTGCACGATCAGCCCACTGTGCAAGCTGTTCTCCCGCTGCCGCACGGAAAGTATCTGCCGCTGCAAGGATTACCTTTTTCCCCTCGTCTTTCAGTTTTCCTGCAAGCTTTCCTACAGAGGTCGTCTTTCCTACTCCATTGACACCGATCACAAGAACCACCGATCTGCGATTCTCAAATTCATACTCCGTACTGTCCACACGCATCTGATCTTTAATGCTGTCAATAAGCAGCTGTTTACATTCTGCCGGATTCTTGATATGTTTTTCAGCCACCTGTTTTTTCAGATTCTCCAGTATGGCAGAGGTGGCATTGATGCCAATATCTCCCATAACCAGAATTTCTTCCAGTTCCTCATAAAAATCCTCATCTATACTGGAATATCCGCTGAAAATCGAGTCAAAACCCGCCACGATATTGTCTCTTGTTTTTGCAAGACCACTTACCAGCCTTTTAAAAAACCCTTTCTTTTCCTCAGCCATACTCAAGCCTCCTTTATTTACTTAACTGATTTTCTACCAGATCAACAGAAACCAGGGTTGAAACGCCTTTTTCCTGCATGGTGATACCATAAAGCCTGTCTGCGGCATTCATGGTGCCGCGTCTGTGTGTAATTATAATAAACTGTGTGTTCTTCGTCAACTTCTGAAGATAAGATGCAAATCTTCCTACATTAGAGTCATCCAGCGCCGCCTCGATCTCATCAAGGAGACAGAAGGGCGATGGTTTCAGATTCTGAATGGCAAAAAGCAAAGCAATGGCAGTCAGCGCCTTTTCACCGCCAGAAAGCTGCATCATATTCTGAAGTTTCTTTCCAGGAGGCTGAGAAACGATCTTAATGCCTGCCTCCAGAATGTCTTCCTCTTCCGAAAGCTCAAGTGTACCTTTTCCGCCTCCAAAAAGCTCTTTAAATGCCTTGTCAAATTCCCTCTGGATATCATGGAATTTCTCTGCAAACTGCCTTCTCATACCTTCATCCAGTTCCTGGATAATACTTTCCAGCGTTTTTTCCGCCTGTACCAGATCTTCATACTGCCCGGATAAAAAAGTATGTCTCTCCAGAAGTTCCTTGTAATCCTCTATAGCATTTACATTGACAGAACCCAGTTTCCGTATCTCATCCTTGATACGGGAAACGTCTTTTTTCATTTCCTGACGGTCTGTCAGTTCCTCTTTCCGATAAGTCAGTGCATTATTTGGAGTGATCTCATACTCCTCCCACATATAGGAAATCTGAGTTTCTCTCTGCTCCTCTACTTTTTCTGCCTGGCTTTTCAAACGGAAACATTCTTTATCTAAAAGAGAGGTACGTTCAGAAAGCTGATCTCTTTTCTCAAAAAAAGCCTTATGGCTTGCATTTCTTTCTTCTTTTTGAGCCTGTTTTTCCTCTCTCTGGCGCTGAAGCTCCTCATCCAGACGGCTGCAGGCATCTACTGCATCTTTTAGATTCTGGATCCCTTCCTGTTTTCTTTGCGTCTCCTCCACACTGATCTTTCGTTTTTCTTCCAGCTCACGGCTTTCTCTCTGAAAAGCCTCCATCTCGCCTAAAAGACGGATCAGATTTTCCTGAAGGTAGTGCTCCTGCTGGGAAAGCGCCGCCTCATCCAGACGAATCTGCTCCAGTTCCTTCATTTTGGAGGATTCCTCTGCTCTCCACTCTTCCAGTTCCTTTTGTTTTGTCTCAATAAAGGTTTCCAGCTCTTTTTCATCTCTCTGGGATTCTTCCAGTTCTTTTGCAATACTGGAATGATCTGCCCGGATTTCACCGGACTGACGGCGGATCTCTTCTTTCTCCCTCTCGATCTGGGCATAATTTTTCTGTATGTCAGAATTCTTTTCGTCCAGCTGTTCCAGGTTCATTCTGGCTGTATTCTGATCCACATACTGCTGCCTGAGTTTTTCCTGGAAATCAGCAATAGCATCCCGAAGCACATTCCTGCGGCTTCGATCATCTCCTATAGAAACCTGCAGTTCCTGAAGCTCCTTTTTCAAAAGCCCTACACTGTTTTCCAGTTCTTCTATCTCTCTTCTTCTGCCCAAAAGGTTGCTGTTATTCTTAAAAGCACCACCTGTCATAGATCCTCCGGGACTTAAAGATTCTCCTTCAATCGTCACCATACGAAGACTATGCCTGTATTTCTTACCGATGGCAATTGCATGATCGATATGATCTACCACAAGAACTCTCCCCAGAAGATACTGTACCAGGCCACTGTATTCCGCATCTGCCTTTACCAGCGTATCTGCTGTTCCGATGACACCGGTCTCCCTGAGAACCTCTCTCTGAGAAATCCCTCCTCGTGCGCTTATATTGGAAAGAGGCAAAAAAGTAGCCCGTCCAAAACGATTTTTTTTCAGAAATTCGATCATACGCTTCGCAGTCTGTTCATTGTCTGTAACAATATTCTGAATACTTCCGCCCAGTGCAGTCTCAATGGCAAGCTCATAGTCCTTCTGCACATGGATGATATCTGCAACGACACCTTTGATTCCTGGTTCGCGGCTTTTCTGTTCCATCACACGGCGGATACTGTTTCCATAACCATCATATCTTTCTGTGATATTTTTCAGAGATTCCAGACGGGAAGCCTCTCTATGATAGGCTGTCTGACCAATTTCCATCTGACGGCTCTGCTCTTTCAGCTTCTGCTGAAGCTTCTGCACCTCCCCGTCAAGACGAATGCACTCTGCATTCATGGAATCAATGGAATGAGTCACACTGTCATATCGACTCTGAACCTTTTTTCTTTCAGATGCAAGTTCCTCTTCTTCTGTTTTCAGATGAAGGATCCTCTGACTTACTGCAGCCTTACGGATATCCAGCTGCTCCATCATAGCATCAAAACGCTGGACCTTACCTTTCGTAGTGGCACGGCTGTTCAAGATCTCAATGATCTCATTTTTTCCATCCTCTACTGCTGCAGCACAGGAAGACGCTTCTGCCTGTATGTTTTCCAGACGTTCTGTTTCTTCCTTTAATTTTCGCCGCTGCTGAGCAAGCTTCCCGCGAAGTTCTTCCTTTTCTTCCGAAAACTTTTCTTTATCAGAAGTTCTTTTTTTCAGCTCTTCTCCTAAAATCTCAAGACGTTCTCTGTAATGATCACTGTTCTGTTTTCCTGCAAGGATCTGTTCTTCCAGCACCTGGATCTGTCCTTCATGCTGCTGTCTGGTCAGAGCGTTTTGCTGCTGCCGTTCTTTCAGCTCCTCCAGTCTGCCGTTCAGTTCTTCCAGTTCCTGCTCCAGCCGTTCATACTCAACCTTTGTCTGCTCGTAAGCTTCCTTTGTTTCTTCAAGTTCAGCCTCTGTATTTCCCAGCTTTTCTTCCAGTTCTTCCAGAAGCTTTCCGGTATGTTCGTAATCCAGAAGGAAAAGATTCACATCCAGTTCACGGAGTTCTTCCCTTTTTGCAAGATAGATCTTTGCTGTTTCAGACTGTTTCTCCAGCGGTTCCAGCTGCCTGGTAAGTTCTGTCAGGATATCCGTTACACGTACCAGATTCTGACGTTCCTCGTCCAGTTTTTTAATGGTTGTATTTTTTCTGCGCTTAAATTTTACGATTCCTGCCGCTTCATCAAAAAGCTCACGTCTGTCTTCCGGCTTGCCGCTTAAGATCTTGTCGATCTGTCCCTGCCCGATAATAGAATAGCCTTCCTTACCAATACCGGTATCATAAAACATTTCCTGAATGTCTTTCAGACGGCAGCTGCTTCCATTGATCAGATATTCACTTTCACCGGATCGATAAAGTCTTCTGGTCACTGTAACTTCGTTAAACTCTACCGGAAGTTTATGATCGCTGTTATCCAGGGTGATCGCAACAGAAGCAAAGCTTAATGGTTTACGAAGCTCTGTGCCCGAAAAAATAACATCCTGCATATTTCCGCCTCGGAGCTGCTTGGCGCTCTGCTCTCCCAGAACCCAGCGTACTGCATCGCCTACATTACTCTTCCCGCTTCCATTTGGGCCTACGATACCGGTTATTCCATTATGAAATTCAAAATTGATCTTCTGGGCAAAAGACTTGAACCCGTGTACCTCAATGTTCTTTAAATACATATGTCACCTTTATTTTTTGATCTTGCGTATAGCCTGATAGGCGGCAGCCTGCTCAGCAGCTTTTTTTGTATGCCCTGCACCATTCCCTGCAGGTACTCCGTTAATCCGTACCTCTACCTCAAACTGTTTGTTGTGATCCGGTCCGGTTTCTCCTGTAAGGATATACTCTACCGGATGCTTGCCGTCTTCCTGAACAAGCTCCTGCAGGATGGTCTTGCTGTCATAAAAGAGCTGCTTATGCTCCATATCGTTTAATATAAAATTCAAGACAAACTCTTTTGCGTCAGCAAACCCACCATCCAGATAGATTGCTCCCAGAAGAGCTTCTGTGGCATCTGATACAATAGAATCTCTCATCCTGCCCCCGGTCATATCTTCTCCCTTTCCAAGAAGAAGATATTCCGGCAGACCAAACTGTCTGGCACAGTAGGCAAGACTGGGTTCACAGACAAGGCTGGCGCGTTTTTTGGTCAGTTCTCCCTCGGGAAGCTGAGGAAAACGTACATACAGCACATCACTGCTGATCAGCTCCAAAACCGCATCTCCCAGAAACTCCAGTCTTTCATTACATCCCAGTTTTCCAAGTTTTTTTTCATTTGCATAAGAGCTGTGGGTCAGCGCCTGACGAAGCAGCTTTTTGTTGCGGAACCAATAACCGATCTTCTGTTCCAACTGTTCCATTCTTTATACCTCTTTCCCTTCTCTGCCCTGTGGATCTTCCGGATACACCGGAGGAAGGATCCTCTCTGCTATTTTTTCATTGATCTTCTGCTGCTTAAACTGCACGCACTGGAAAATGGCATTTTTGATTTCCACTGCTTTCGCACTTCCATGGGTTTTGACCACAAGACCTTTCAGACCCAGAAGCGGTGCTCCGCCGTACTTGGTTGTGTCAAAATCTTTTAAGGTCTCTTTCAGTGCCGGTTTAATCAGAAGAGCGCCAATCTTGCTTCTGAGATTTTTCATCATTCCGCCCTTGATCTTTTTGATCAGAGAACCGCTGACTCCTTCATAAAGCTTCAGGATCACATTTCCTACAAAAGCTTCACAGACGATCACATCTGCATAGCCGGAAGGAATATCTCTCGCTTCAATACTGCCGATAAAATTAATTCCCTCTGTTTCCTTCAGAAGCGGAAATGTTTCTTTTACAAGAGCATTTCCTTTTTCTTCTTCAGCGCCGTTGTTGACAATGGCAACTCTGGGATTTTTGATCCCTACTACCTGTTCCATATAAATAGAACCCATCTTTGCAAACTGAACAAGATGAGAAGGTCTGGCATCCACATTTGCTCCGCAGTCGATCAGAAGGCTTACTCCTTCCATAGTCGGGATCAGGGGAGCCAGAGGAGGACGCTCCACTCCTTTGGATCTTCCTACAAGTACCTGTCCGCCTACAAGGACAGCTCCTGTACTTCCTGAAGAAACAAAAGCATCTGCCTCTTTTTTCTTTACAAGATTTAATCCCACTACAATAGAGGAATCTTTTTTCTTACGGATAGCAAACACTGGGGGTTCTGCCGTTTCGATCACCTCTGAAGTATGCATGATCTGTATTCTGTCCTGAGGATATCCCGGATATTTGTCCAATTCTTTTCGTATCACGTCTTCGAGGCCGGTAAGGATTACAAGAATGTCCTCACGTTCTTTTACGGCTTCTACGGCTGCTTTTACTGGTTCTTCCGGTGCATGGTCGCCTCCCATAGCGTCCACGACTACTTTTACTAACTCTGCCATAATATGCCTCCTGTTAAAAATTCAAACTTTATCATACTAAATTTAAAGGGGTAAAGTCAAGATATGTGCAAAATTTCTGTAAAATTGTCACTGTTTACAGTCATACAAAATATCCTTTCCATTCAGAACAGCCTCCACCAGACAATCTCCCTGATAGCTGAGCTTAAGCGAAAAGAACGGCGCATTTTCCTTCAGAAGTCTTAAAAAAATCTTATCCCCTTCCCAGAGATTCAATCTCAGAAGCTCGTCCTTTTTTACCCATTCCAGAATCCCCTCATCGCATTTTTTCAGGTCTCCGGAAAATTTGTCAGCAGTATAAAGACACATATATTCTGTTCCATAGCCTTCCTGGGTAAATGTGACGATTCCCCGGAATTTCCATGAGGTTAAAGTAAGCCCTGTTTCCTCATAGGCTTCTCTCAAAAGACAGTCCTCCGGGCTTTCTCCCTCTTCAAAATGTCCGCCGATGCCGATCCATTTATCTTTATTGACATCATTCTTTTTCGATACCCGGTGGAGCATCAGGTAGGCATCCTCTTTTTCTACATAGCATAGAGTAGTCATCGGGCTTTTGGTCTTTTTTTCATCCATTATTCTGTGCCTCGATCCTTTCTGCCAGATCGTTTAAGTATACCCAGCGGTCCATTTTCTCCTCCAGAAGTGCTTCCGCTTCTTCTTTCTCTTTCGTCAGCTCATTTAGTTTCCCGGAATTGGTGGCATTGGCCATAATATCTGCATCCAGTTTTTCGATCTTTGCTTCCAGTTTTGCAATATCTTCATCAATTGTTTCGTATTCCCTCTGTTCCTTAAAAGAAAATTTCAGTTTTGTGGTACGGTTCTGCTTCCAGGTCTTTACAGACTCCTTTTCTCCGGAAGCGGAGAGATTTCCATTTCCTCCAGTTCCTCTGACACTGTCAATTTTCCCTGATTCGAAATCATTGCCCTCCATGTCTTCAAAGCGTCTCTTTTTTGATTCCAGATAATCGGTATAGCCGCCCTCATACTGTGTCAGATTTCCTTCCCGGTCAAATTCAAAAATACGGTCTGCAATATTATCCAGAAAATATCGGTCATGAGAAACTGTGATCACAATTCCTGCAAAAGAATCCAGATAATCCTCCAGGATCGTCAGCGTAGGGATATCAATATCATTGGTGATCTCATCCAGCAGAAGTACATTCGGCGCTGCCGCAAGAACCTTCAGAAGATACAGTCTCTTTTTCTCGCCTCCGGAAAGCTTTTCAATGGGGGCATACTGCATGGAAGAATCAAAAAGGAACTGTTCCAGAAGTTTTGATGCACTGATCAGCCCGTCCTTTGTAGGAATATACTCTGCAACATCCTTGATATAATCGATGACCCTCTGACTGGTATTCATCTCTTCTATTTCCTGAGAAAAATATCCCATACGGATAGTCTCACCTGTCTCCACATAACCGCTGTCCGGCTCCAGTATTCCTGCAATGATCTTAAGAAGCGTTGATTTTCCGCATCCATTCGGTCCGATGATCCCAAGTCTCTGATTTTTCAGCACAATATAATCGAAATCCCGGATACAAATCTTTTCTCCAAATCTTTTGGAAATATGGTGCAGTTCAATGGTCTTCTTTCCCATTCGGGTTTCCACAGAATCAATCTCTACACTTTTATCCCTCACTGGGGCTGCTCCGTTTTTCAAAGCCTCCAGTCTTTCAAGTCTTGCCCTTTGCTTGGTGGTCCTTGCCCGGCATCCACGCTTTGCCCATTCCAGTTCCATCCGCAGAACACTCTGCCGTTTTCGCTCTGAGGCCATTTCCATTTCTTCACGTTCTGCCTTCATCTCCAGGAATTTAGAATATTTCGCCTCATAAGTATAGGTTTTTCCGTGACTGATCTCCAGGATTTTATTTGTAACCCGATCCAGGAAATAACGATCATGGGTCACCATGATCACGGCTCCTTTAAACCGGTTCAGATAATCCTCCAGCCATGCTGCCATTTCATTATCCAGATGGTTAGTGGGCTCATCCAGGATCAGAAGATCTGTAGGATTGATCAGTACCCTTGCCAGGGCCACACGTTTCTTCTGTCCGCCGGAAAGATGAGCGATCTCCTCCTCATGGTCTGCAATTCCCAGTTTGTTAAGAACCATGTGGGCATCTGTTTCCGGATTCCAGTCTGCATCTCTCTTTCCTTCGCTTACATAGGAAAGGATCGTTGCCCCCTCGGGAAACTGCGGATGCTGGGAAAGATAAGAAAGACGAAGTCCGTTCTGCCGGATCACCTGTCCCTCATCTGCCTCCTCCAATCCTGCCAGTATCCCTAGAAAAGTAGTTTTTCCTGTGCCATTGATGCCTATGATCCCGATTTTATCTCCCTGGTGGATGCCTACGGAAATATCATCAAAAATCACTTTATCTCCATATACTTTAGTAATATGTTCCATATTTAAAATATTCATCTCGATACTCCTTATACGATCATTTGCATTATTGTTCACCCTGTGCCCAACAACAGATTATCTTTGTCAGTTCTCTGGTACTCTTACACTTTTTCCGCTTTGGGGAAACGCCTTATATAATAGATCACAAAAAGGATTGCTGTGATTCCCCAGGATACCGGGTAACTGAGCATAATGGTTTCAATTCCCGGAAAAATAGGCAGAACTGCAAACATCCAGGTGATCCTGAGAATGCAGACACCTCCACAGGTAAGGATCACCGGAACCAGTACTTTTCCTGCGCCTCTCAGCGCTCCGGAAAGGATTCCGATGGCCACATAAAGGAAATATGACGGCATCAGAAAACGCATCATATAGACCCCAATCTCCACCACTCCCTGATCTGTAGTAAACAGCCGGTACAAAGGCTCTGCAAAAATCACAAGCAGTCCGCTGAGGATAATTGCCGCCGTATAGGACATTCCCAGACAGACCAGAACACTTCTTCTCATACGTTTTGTCTTTCCTGCCCCATAATTCTGTCCCACAAATGTAGTGATGGAGATTGAAAATGCATTTATCACCATCCAGAAAACCGCATCAATCTTTCCAAAGGTTCCCCATGCTGCTACATGATCGGTTCCCAGCCGGTTGACAAATACCTGGATCACGATATTTGCCACACAATACATGGCTGCCTCAATCCCTGCCGGTACACCGATCCGCAGTACAGAACGAAGGGAATTTCCATAAAAGCGAAGTTTTTTTAATTTCAGTTTAAAATATCCCTGTCCCTTGATCAGCATTGCAGCAACGATCACTGCACTGACTCCCTGGCAAAAGACAGTGGCAACAGCAACGCCCTCTACCCCCATACCGCCTATCACAACAAGCAGGATGTCCAGCAGGATGTTCAGAAGACAGGCTGTCATCAGCACATACAACGGGCGTCTGGAATCACCCATTGCCCGGAGAACAGCTGCTCCCATATTATAAACAAGATTAAATACCGTTCCGCAAAAATAAATATGAAGATAAACACTGGATTCATCCATAAGTTCTGCCGGAGTGTTCATCATCTGCAGAATCGTGTCAGAAGCCAGAAATCCGGCAATGCCGATCACACAGCCGGCTGCAATGGAAAAGGCAGCTGCCGTATGTATGGTACGATCCAGATTTTTTTTATCCCGGGCTCCATAAAACTGAGACACGATCACTGCCGCTCCTGAGGTCAGTCCTACAAATACCTCCACAATCAGATTTACGACCTGATTCACAGAACCGCCTACTGCCGCCAGCGCTTCTTTACCCACAAAACGACCGACAACAATGGTGTCGGCCGTGTTATATATCTGCTGAAAAAAAGTCCCGAATACGATCGGAAAAAAGAACAATAATAACTGTTTCCAGATCACTCCTTCCGTGATCTGATTTTTTTTATTCATTTTCAGCCCTCCAAAATCCAAAAAAATTCCTCTGCTATGCAGTATAGCAGAGGAATTCCTGAAAATCAATTTTTTGTTGTATGTCCGGATGATTTCTAAGTCTGTCAGCCCGGAATTTTCAGGTTATGCCTGTCTGTTCCATATCCGCCATGGGAAAACTCTCTTCGCAGTTCCTGCATACGGTGCTCCTTATGGTACATTTCCTCCGAAACTGCAGAAATGTTTACACTGCTGCAAATGCTCCCAAGCTTCATCATCACGGCCCGTCTGGCATATCCGGCTGCAAGACTTATTTTCAGATATCCATACATAAGGAGACAGCCGGCTCTGTGGAAAATTCCGTTTTCGTACCGGGAATGGCTTCTCAGATAAGCAGCCATACCAAACACAACAATTACAGCAAAAGAAACAAGTGAAATCTGTTCTATAAGCGTCATGATCACCGACCTCCTTTATTATGATTCCTGTTATTATTTATCTATATATTAACTCTCCTCACTTTAATTGTCAATCTTTTTGTTTGTATTTTCATTAATTTCTGTTTTATTATGCATCAATTCCAATATAAAAGTCATTTCACGGTCCCCAAATGTATCTGGAATGGTATCTGCAATATTTTTTGTAATACCTGTTATATGTTGACCTGGAGCTTCTTCTTCCATTTACCCAGTACTGTCTCGGACAACGTCCATTGGATTCCATAGGGCCTATATAATCAGATAATGTGCATACCCGATAGAGCTTTCCACTTCGGATTTTAAAGACATTTCTGGAAACGCTTCTTCCAGTGATCATGGTATTGATTATAAAGGTTTTATGTTTTTTGTTGTAACGGATCGGATCCGGATAAAAGTCTGCAATCCGGAAGGTTCCAATCAGCTTAACCTTGTTTTTATAGATCGTCAGAACCATCATCGTTCTCGTTCTGGTGTTGCAGAAAAATGCTTCCGGAACCTTGTCGCCAGTCACATCCTTAAATACATATCTTGTATGGCTGCTGTAATGTAGAGAACGGATAGAAGTTCTTTTTCCTCTGTCGTTATAACCCCATCCAGATCTGTCTCTCAGATCATATGTGATCCTGGCCTTACTGTTTTTTCTCGCCCAGTAATCCATTTTATCATTGTACATAAGAACTGCCTTGTTGTAGCTGATCCGTTTGGCTGCCTGAACTTCTGTTCCAGATACATTTGCTGTCAGCATCAGTCCTGCCAGGATTCCCAGAATCCCTTTTGTAAAAAAAGATTTTATTTTTTTCATAGTTCTTTCCTCCTTCAGATTCTTGTGAACAGAAGTGTTCTGCCGCTTCTGTTTCATCTTTATAAAATCATTATAAATCATGATTTTGAAAATTTGTTTTTAGAGAAGATATTCCAGTAATTCTTTTTCATGACAGTAGGCTTCTTTATAAACTCTGTACAGATAGAAGTTCTTTCCCTGTATCACCTGTTTTTCCACTTCTTCCTCCAGAACCTCCATAGGATCTGAGGAGCGCAGAAAATGAAGTACAAAGGAATCAAATTCCTGATCCGGGCGCAGTCTTTCAAATTCACAGTTTTCCAGGATACGGCTGAGCCTGTTTATGGTAATGTTATTTTCTTTGTCCAAAGCAACTCTCTGTCTGACAAAAAGCAGGAAGCTTATCAGGGTCTCCCTGTTAATATCCCTTGCCCCTGTCATAAATTCCCGGAAATAATCTTCTCCTACACGGCCTCTCTGATAAGCCTTTCTTTTTTCCGCCGCGTTTCGGGAGCCCTCTGAATCTCTCTCCTCTTCCCTCCTCCTCTCTTCTTTCTCCATTCTGTGCAGCTCTGCCTCGGCATGTTTCCACTCTTCTGTATTCGGATCCTGACTGCAAAGCCCAAGGGAATGAGCAACACGAACCTTTGTATTTTCCGGCCACTCTGCAAATTCTCCATACAGCTCAAACAGAATCTCCATCCATTCTACAGACACATATCCAAAATAAAAATAATTAAATTCATCAAAAACACCACCCGGAGTCAGAGCGGTATTCTGCAGATACTCCTTTTTTTCCTCCAGTGTCATTTGATTTTTCAGCTTGTCCGCATCCCGCTTAAGTTTGGTAAGCGGTTTTAAAAAAGAAAGCTCCTCCAGCGCAAATTTTTCACTTCTTCCACGTTCATCCTTATCCAGCATATTTCCATACTGTTTTTTTAAGGTTTCTTCCTTTTTGCAGCTTTCGTAATACTTATTGCAGCGGTCCTGAATGTAAAAGTACAGATACTTACAGAAATAATATCTGGCACGTTCCCTGGCAGAAGAAAATTTCTCTATATTTTCATTGATAAATTTCCAGAAATCCTGGGCGGAGGTCAGGTGAACGATCCTGTCTGCAAACTCCCTGGTCAGAAGCATTGTCTGCATCCCCTCTGCAGATTCTTCCTCCACATATTCCTCCAGTTCCCTTAAAGTGATCTTTCCGCCCTTCATCAGACGGCTTCCGCTGCCGTCCGACGCCTCCCGGATCTTTCGGCAGGCTGCAAAAAAATCCTTCCATTCTCCATAACTCATTCCGTGACTAAAAGCATACATCAGGCAGGCTTCATAAAAGCTTCGTCCATAAAGCCCTGCACAGCCCCTGTCTTTCAGCTCCTGTTCTACTCTTTCCAGGCTCCAGCCTTCTGCAAGTCCTCTGGCAAGCACCAGCATCCGCTCCGGAATCCCTTTTTTATCCCCGGATTTTGAAATCTCCGGTGCATCCTCCATATCCATGGAAAAGTTCATGACCAGATTTTCAAACATATCATTTTTCTTCATTCTGTCCTCCCTGATTCTATATGAATACTTATGATATGTATTATACACTATTTATCCGAAGCCCGTACAGGTATTCCAGGAATTTCTGCGCAATATTTACTAATGTACCACATCGTCGATACTGCCCGGAAGCTGATATTCATATTCATCATTTTTGGAAAACTGTTCTCTGTAGTCCGCCATGCTTGTTTCCACAATGGTATCTGACATTACATCATATTGTAAGGATCTGAAAATCCCGGAATCCTCCTGTTCATCATTATAACAGTCGATCCACCCATTTTCTTCATTAAGCTTCAAAAGTCCATTCCACTGTCCCCATTTGGTATACTCTTTTGCAATACCGATCCCATTGCTGTTTCCCGGAGAAATGGTGTAATACTCATAATAAAGATTTCCATCCTCTTCATAAACCTCAAATATATGAGGATAATAAGGATCCGGCTCATATACCCATTTTCCTACCAGATCTTCTGCATAAAGCGGACTTTCCATATATACCCAGGAGGAGCTCATGACCTGAACATCTCCCTGAGCGGAGATCCTCTGGTTTTCCTCAAACTGTGCTGTGGCAGCCGCCTGTTTTCTTGCAAGCTCACAGGCATGCAGCGTATCTATATTTGCCTGTTCGATCTCAGAAAGCACAGAAGCGTCATATTCCTCTGAGGGCTGATACCAGTCCTGGGATCCAAAATGCTCCTTCATATCCTGAGAATAAACTTTCTTTCCGTGTCTGGCGGTGATCTCATATCTGGCTGCTCTTAATTCCCAGTCGGAAAGTCCTGCAAGGCTTTCCTCTGTAATGATTTCCGCGCTGCTCTGAGGCAGGATATCTGCCATAACGGAAACAGGAGACGCCATTCCAAAAGTCATGATAAGTGCCGTAAGCTGTATAATTTTTTTCTTCATAATACTCTTTTCCTCCCAAAATTTTTTCATGGTTTCAGTATACCTTATATTCCTGCAGATTTGTTTTTTATGTATGACAGCTTCTTTTTATTATGGCCAGTAACAGGGCGAAAATGAATCGGTAAAAAGGCTATCCGGATACCCATGTCTCTGAACAGCAACATAAATCCCCAGCTCCTCATCATCCAATATCATATAACTTAAATCTTCCATATTTCCTCCTGAACAAAGCCCTCCTTCTGCTGCTGCATATCTTCTGATCTGCTCCTGCTTACTGCGTATGTCCTCATTAGTTACCGGTTCTCTGTCCAAGGATAAAAAAGAAATAACATCCAGGACTGCTGCAGCCGCCTGTTCCGGCTGCCCCACGGTATTATAAACTGCCAGCAATCCAATCCTGTCTGTAAGACAATCATATATGATGAGAATATTAGTCTGTTCATCCATCTGAAACTCAATATGTTTATAAAAGCATGTTTCTATGGCTCCGTACCCATGATCCCACACTTGTATTTTGTCTCTTTTCTCCAGTTCCTGCATTTTATATTTTTTATTTTTCAGATGATCCACAAGCTCCTGCCAGGTTGTTGTCAGCAAATGGGTATTTGAAGGCTCCCCCCAGTCCTTTGCATCCTTTTCTGTAAGACTGTAGACCACAGCTCCGTCCTTCTCTTTTACGGAAACCGCACGTTCTTTTACAAATTTCATGAATTCATTATACTTTTTCGAACCTCGCGCATAATTTCCCGCTCTCTGGAAATTCTTTTCTTTACCTGCATAATCTGCAGTCACTCTGTAGCTTTTCAGATCTATATCGATCTGATTATCGGTATCATCATATTCATATTCATGTTTATGCATAGACAGTTCATATTTTCCATGAACATCCATATATACAGATCCGCTGCCATATTCATCTGCTTTACATTCCTTATCAAGCTGCTCCAAAAGCCCCCTGATCTCTTCTTCTGTAAAATATGCCTCCGGCACAATCACCGGAAAAACCTCGTCCAGAACGGTACTGATAATCTCCGGCTGTGCATCAACAGTCAACTGAATAACCATCCCGGTCATCATATCACTTCGTATTTTTATTTTGATTAACTGGCCTTTTTCTCCGTACTCATAAGTGGTTTCTTCGGAAGCTTCCACATCAATACTTTTTAATTCGCCGTTATTTTGGAACACACTTGCCTGGGGCACGGATTCGTTTGTTTTTCTCAGGCGAATATTCAGTTTCAGTTCTATCAGTTTCTTTAAATGGTCTGCAGTGATTGCAAAAGGCTTTATATAATTTCCGGCAATCTTTTTATCCTTCATCTGTTCTTTGGTAAGCAGGTACTGCACACCATTTTCATATTCTACTTTTCTTCCGTTTTTCTGTGCATAATCCCAGATTTTATCGTATTCCTCATCCTCTTTGCTTAATGGATGCAAATCTAAAGCTTCCTGTTTTTTTCTGTCCTGTTTGATCTGATATGCAAGAGCCTTCTCCGGTTCTTTTTCTGCGTAATACAGAAGCCCCTGCCAGCTTCCAAAGCCTGCAAGCACAACGGCCAAAACCACTGCCATCAGAAGTCTTTTCTGTTTCCTGGTGAAAAATGTCCTTTTTCCTTTCCACTCATCCTGCATACCCGGGTTTGCAGTCATCTCCAGCCATTTCTCTCCCCACTCTTTTTTCACGGCTCCCGTATATGCAGCAACCTTATCACTGCCTTTGAACAGCCCCTCCATGCAAAAAGGACGCCTGAAAATCCGGTCAGATGCCCCGTCCCTGACTGTCTGATACAGTTCGTCACTCATAAGCTTATAAGAAATACACTCTTTTAAAACGCCTGACGTTCCCAAAACATCCGTCCAGGGTCCTGCTTCCTCTTCTCGTTTTTCCGGATTTTCCCTTTTCATTCTCAGACTGCAGCAGCCAATTCCTGTAAGATGCAGATTCCCTTCCCTGTCAAATATCAGCTTTTCAGGCGTCACCGCACAATGCACAATTTTTTTACTGTGTAAAAATGACAGAGCTTCCGCAACAGGTTCCAGAAGACTCATATAATCTCTTTCTTCCAGCTTGTTTTCACGTTTTTTCTTCTGCCACTCTTTCAGGCTCTCTCCGCTAAGGTATTCCATTACAAGAAAAGCCTGACCATTTTCCTGAAAAACATCCCTGACTGCTGTAATACCCGGATGTTCATTGCTCCCATAAAAGAGACCTGCCTCATATAAAAAGTCTTCTTTATCCTCCTCAGAAAGGGAAATAAGTTCTTTTACCGCCACATCAATATCCAGGATGCTGTCATAAGCACGGTATATACGGCTGAAGGAACTCTGTGCCATTACTGCTCCTATGAGATATCTGTCCTGGAGCATCGTATATACAGGTATCTTCTGTTCGATTTCTTCTCTTTGTTTTTTTCTTTTCATATGTCTCCCTGCTCTAAACCTTCATACAACTACTGCCAGAAACTTTTATAAGTATTTTTATTATCTGCTTCTACTCTCCGCAGTTCATAACTGATTTCTTCCTCTGAAACGCCAGTATAATGAAGATTTACCTTTCCCCAGTCATATATATGGATAACCATTGATTCTTCTTTTAAAATATCCGATATTTGTTTTTTCAGATAGCTTCGGGTTTCTTTTTTCTGTTCCTCATCATATCCTGTCAGAAACTGAAACAATTCAGCCGCAATTCCTTCCGGAGATATTTTACAAGCAGCAGGACAGCTTACAGCTATTCCTAATATGTCCTGATCTACCAGATCATAATATGCGATAAGCTCCATTCCTGTATCGTCTGTATATTTTTGATAATCGCCAAAATCCGTTTCTATATGTCCATATTCTCCTTCAAACACATTGCATTTTGTTGTTCTTTCGTCCTGTTTCTGGATATTCCAGTTTAATTGCTTTATAAAAGCCTCCAGCTCTTCTCTTTTTTTGTCAAAGCGATATCTGTTGCAGGGCAGTCCATAATCCAATACGTCTTCTTCTGATAACTCATAAGAAATCCCATTGTCCTCTTTTGTTTCCGAAAGTGCATGTGCTTTTACAAAATCCATATATTCAATAGCTTTTCGGGAACCTCTGCCGTAGTTTCCCGCATATTCTGTATAAGACCTGTCTATATAAATCCAGGTGCCTGCCAAAAAAATCATTATCAGCACTGACGCTGCACATGTAAAAATCCACTTTTTCGTTTTATTCCGTTTTTTCTGTGTTTTCCGTTCTGTGAGATACAACGCAGCTTCCAGATCCTTCACCGTCTGATACCTGTGATGCCAGTCTACAGACAGCCCTTTCATAAGCACAGCCTCTTCTTCCGGCCTGATCTCAGCTCCATACATGGAAGGAAGGTAAAGCTGATCCTCTTTTGCTCTTACTGCAGCATCTATCGGCGGAATTCCCGTGATCATTTCATAAATCACTGCACACAGGGAATAGATATCTGTCCAGGGACCCTGTTTTCCCTGCCTGGAATACTGCTCCAGCGGAGCATACCCCGGCTTAATAAGAACGGTCCTTGTCCTGTCATCTTCCGTATATTCTCTTGCCGCTCCAAAATCAATGATCCGGAGACTTCCATTTTCACTGAGCAGAATATTATCCGGAGTCAGATCCCTGTGAAGAATATGCTTTTTATGGACACAGCTCAAAGCGGTAAGTACCGGATGGATAAAATCAACAGCTTCACGAAAGCTCATGGGCTGATCCATCATTTCCAGATAATCCCGAAAACTTGTGCCTCTGATATATTCCAGCACCAGATAAGCTGTATTTTGTTCCTCAAAATAATTCAGTACACGGACAATTTCAGGTACGGTTTCCAAAGACGCCATCAGCTTTGCTTCTTTCAAAAACTTTTTTAATCCACTCTTATATTCTTTTTGGTACTCCGGAAAAGCCTCTATTCTGTCTTCCTTTTTCATCGCATACTGAACCGGCATATATTCTTTCAGAACAACATTTCCATGATTTTTCAGATCCTCTGCCAGATAAGTGATACCAAATCCACCTTTTCCCAGTGTCTTCTTTATCTGATATCGGTCTGCCAAAAGCTTTATTGGCTCATTCTTTCTCATTTCTCCTCTTTAAAATCCTGTATCTAAAGCTGCATAAGAAGCTGCCAGACTAACAAGATAGTTCCCTTCCATATCCTCTGTATAGTTATAATAATCAACATCTATCCAGGCTTTTTCATTCAGACCTGTTTTCGTACTTTCATTTTCTGTCGGCAAAAGATTCCAGGTCTCTTCTGCCGTAAGATACGCCTCAGGGCAGAATACAGGAAGCACTTCTGTCAAAAACCTTTCTGCTTTTTCTCTGCCTTTTACATTAATCTTTATATTGATGGGCCTTCCATCCAACGGATCATAGTTCAACGTATAATAGTCACTTGAATCTCTATTTTTCACTTCATATTTTCTTTCCACGTAAGATCCATTCATAATCTGACCGTCAAAATCTGTTCTCAGAAAAACTCTTCCATTATATTTTTCATCTATACTATAAATATTCTTCTTATCAATATCCATCAGATAAAACAATGCCTCTTCCGCTGTCTGCCAGTTCAGAAACATTTTTCTGCCCAGGTTATATGGCACTCCCATATTGATCAGTTCTTTCTTATTTATAAAGTATCCTTCCATATCATATACAAACGAAAAAACACCCCAGTGGCTTATTGTCTCATCCAACTCTCCATGGGTTTGCAGGTATTTCAAAGTTTTTTCATAATCTTTTGTTCCTTTACAGACGAGCATTTTATCCTTTTGATCTATATGCATGATCTGAGCCACCTTATTTTCCAAGGCGAAATATTTTTCCGGGTTTCTTCTGAAATACCATCCTGCGGCTCCTGCTGCAATTCCAAGTCCCAGAAGCATCACTCCTGCCCCAACGGCAAAATGTTTCATCCTTTTCACAAGAGCACTTCTCTTGCGTTCTATCCGTGTTCTTCTGTTTTCAGTACTTGCTTCCAGCCACACTGATCCCCATACCCTACGAGTAGCTCCATCCAGTCTTTTTATCTTTTCCACAGGCAGAGACAAGGCTTCCATAAATACTCTTATACTGTAATAACGGTCCCTGATCTCATATTCCAGCCCTCTCATAAAAACATGTTCCAGTTTTGCAGAAATATGTGTATATGCAGAAACAGGCTGTAACCGATCGTATTTCATACGCTCCGTTGCAGCCATTGGTTTCTCTCCCGTTATCATTTCATAAAAAATTGCACAGATACTGTAAATATCCGTCCAGGGACCGATGCTTGCAGTATCTGTGTATTGTTCTGGTGCACTATATGGTTCCTTTAAAAAGCTCTTTTCACATACAACACCCTGTTTTCTGATTGCCCCAAGGTCTATCATACATAGATTAGAATTCTCATCAAACATCAGATTATCAGGACTTATATCGCAATGAACCATCCCTTCGCTGTGGAGCTTTGCCACAGCTTCCATGACCGGCATTAAAATATTTACAGCTTCCATCGGAGGCAGCATGGATTTTTTTCTTTTATGTATATATTCCTTCAGCGTTCCGCCGGAAAGATATTCCATTACCAAAAACTGCATTCCTGCCCGTTCAAAAAAATCATATATTTCTACCAGTCCCGCTATCTTTCCTTCTTTCAGAAAAAAATCCTTTGCCGCTTCAAAAGCTTCCTGTTTCGTATCCTGCTGCCATATCTTAACTGCCACTTCTCTTTTTTCCTGCTTATCCCATGCAAGATAAGTGATGCCAAATGCACCCTGTCCCAGTTTTCTTTTCAAGCTATATCGGCTGTTTAAATTATATACGTCATTCAGCTGATTCTGCATCTGTCTTATTCCTTTGTGTGATACTTCTACAATATTCTTTTCATTTCCAGAATATCATTTTTCTGCTCTTTTTACAACTGAAATAACCTGTAATCAGCGATGAGGAATAAAATATTTTATTTTTAGCTTATCCTTCACCATTTATGCAT
>ENA-ORMO01000881-ORMO01000881.1-human-gut-metagenome-genome-assembly--contig:-NODE-881-length-38046-cov-5.631202_pt1 | contig 38046 bp, 32 predicted proteins | sample MGYA00242106_ERZ509001 | MGnify/ENA primary metagenome ERZ509001 (study PRJEB26280, sample SAMEA2338736) | human gut metagenome | biome: human gut; feature: human-associated habitat; material: faeces...
ATGACATATCTTATATCAGTTTTTTGAGTTTACACAAAACTTGAAACGGTCTCTTATTTTATTGAGCGCTTACGCTATTTAAAACCTGATTGAAATCCAGTAAAAATTTCACCTCATATGCTGGTATCATATTCTCGGCAGCATATGAGGTGTATGAATCCATGTTTACAATCAACATTGTAGCAAATAACAACATTCCTGCTACTTTTCTAATTTTTTATCAAATTCCTTTTATCCTTTCTTTGTCTTTCCCACAAATTGATTTAACATAATTAATGCGGTTGTAGTCAAAAGAACGCAGATTACCGCCATTGCCATACCAACCGAAACACTTCCCTGTTCAAATTCCCGAACAATAAAAGTAGAAACCGTGAGTATATTCGGAGGTGAAATCAGGCTTGATGCTACCAGTTCCCGAAACGAAATAATAAATATCATCATCCAGCCGCTTACTATCCCCTTAATAATTAAAGGAAAGGTGATTTTCCAAAAAACATACAGCTTGCTTCCACCGCATACAGCCCCCGCTGCCTGCAGATTTCCTCCTAGCTGCATAATCGCAGATGATATGTACTGAATGGAGTAAGGCAAAAACATAACCACATATACCAAGATCATAAAACCAATTGTATTATACAGAGGTATTGCTTTATATAGTTTATTCCAAAATAACATTAACCCTATTACAAGGACGATATTCGGAATCATCTCTGGCAAAAGGCCTTCTCCTTCAATCAGCTTTTTTGATTTCTTTGCTTTTTGAATAGAAACTACTACAATTGTTCCCAATATGCTTGCTATTGTTGCAGATGCCGCAGCCAATCCAAAACTTGTCGCAATTGCCCGGATGCCTTTTGATCCGCTTGAAAAAATTTCACTATAATGTGCAAAGGTATAATTCCCTGCTGTCATACCATATCCCCTCAGTTTAATAAAAGAAGTTGCGAGAATTGAAAAATATGGTATTCCTATCGCTAAAATGACAATTAAAGAAATATATATACCGCTTATACCGTTGGCAATTCTACTTTTGCTGTAGTTTCTGCCTCTGCTCCCTTTCCCACTTACCAGTTGATAAGTATGCTTATTCGTAACATACATCTGCATCATCCACATCAGCATGCATAAACCAACCAAAACGCTTGACAGACTGGAAGCTTTTCCAAAATCTATGGGAGCGGTTGTCGCATAACGATGGATATCTGTTGTAAACACATAAAAACCGATTCTTTTTCCCAGTGTTGCAGGCGTACCGTATTCTGAAAGGGTTTTTACCATTACAAGCATCATTGCAATTGCATAATTGCCAGTTAAAAGAGGAAGTGTTATTTTTCTTAGTCGATACCACATACCGCCTCCACAAACTGCGGCACTTTCTTCTAAATTTGAGTTTAAATTCAGCAATGCGTTTTTTAACATTGTGGTCATAAACGGAAATACATGAAGACTCATGACTAATGTTAAACCTGCCAAAGAAAAAAAACGCTCCGATACATTCCCTGTCTGCGGAAATAATTGTTGAAACAGTCCTCGTTTCTGCATAAAAAGGATCCATCCCATAGAAGAAATATATGGCGGTGTCATAAAAGGTATCATTAAAACAATATCAAGCCACTTCTTATTTGCATACTTGGTTCTGACTAAAATGAATGCGAGCGGTGTCGCAATTATCGTAGATGTCATAACAACCAGAATGCCTAAAAGAAGGGAATTTATAATGGTATTCAGGTTCTCAGTCTGCCAGATTGTTTGTACTGCATTTGTAAAATTGAGGCGATCATCAACCATGACCGCCTCAATAAATACTATAATAACTGGTACAACAATCAAAAATGTCAAAATTATTATGAGCACTCCATAAATGCCGCTTTTACTTAATTTCTTCATTCTTGAACCCTTTCCTTATCGGCACAATTCATTTAACTTAGTAGCAATTTCACTTGCATGCTCCATCATCCAGGACCAGTCGGTATTGAATGTTGGAATTTCGCTTACGTTGGTACGATTATCACATGTAATATCACTTCTGCCCGGTAATAAATATGCATTTGCCACCAGCTACTGTGCATCGTCACTCAACAGATAATCCACGAATTTCTTCGCATTCTCTAAATTACTGCTTGTTTTTAAAATCATGGCAGGTCTGGGATTTATTACCGTACCGGATTCAGGATAATAGATTGCCAAAGGTTCCCCTTTGTTAATATTGGAATATGCGTTGTAGTCCACACCTGCTACTAAAATAGCTTTTTCACCGGTTGTAACCGATTCTAATGCTGCCTTATTTGCTCCGGGTACTGTCATGCCATTTGCTGCCATTTTTTCAAATGCTGTCCAATCCTCATTTGTTGCATACATATATCCTGCAAGGAAATCTTTACAGGAACCGGATTTTTCAGGATCTGCAATTGCAAGCATATCCGCATATTTGTCCGATGCCAATTCATCCCAGTCTGCATCTAAATTCTCAATCAGGGTAGTATTATAAATTACACCCACTGCAGATGCACTTGTACCGAACAGTGTGCTGTCTTCATCCATCCAGCCCTCATACAGTTTATCTGCATTCTTTGCTTCAGGATAACCCAATAAAACGCCTGTATCTTTTAAAGATAATCCGTCAGACCATGATGCAAGAACAACTACATCAGCAACTGGATTTTCTTTTTCAGCTTCCAATCTTGCCAAGATCTCTCCCGTCGTTCCTTCAAATAATTCCACCTGAATACCTGTCTTTTCCTGAAAATCTGCAATATATTTTTCATTCAATCCTGAGGGACTGGGCATATATACCACCACTTTTCCGCTGTTTTCCTTTTCTGCCTCTGTGGTATCCGTCTTTTGTGTCTCTTTCTGGACACTTTCCGGTGTAGTTACTGTTGTTTCCTGTGCGGAACTAGGCTGTGGGTTTGCCTCTTTCTGGCTTCCACACGCAGCCATGCTGATCATACAGCTAACTGCCAACATTACACTTGCAATTTTTCTTTTCATCTTAATCTCCTCCTTTGGTATTAAGCAATACTTTCTTGCGAAAATACCTTTATTTTCTTTCTATTTATGTAAACTGACAAATGCTTTGCAGTTTGTTTTTCCGGTGTTTGTATCACCCAATGATTCCCATTCATATCCAATTGTATTTCATACATATTTCCTAAAAACTGCTGTTGAAGAACCGTTGTTTCGTACACTACTGCTTCCGGTATTGGTTCCAGTGACGCTGCTTCCGGACGGAACATTGTATTGTTCTCAATCCAGTTTGATTTTCCAATAAAGCCTGCAACAAACTTACTGCCAGGATGGTTATAGATTTCCTGCGGACTTCCATACTGCTCTATTTTTCCTTGGTTAAGCACAAAAACACCGTCGCTTAAACTCATCGCTTCAATCTGATCATGTGTTACAAAAATTGCCGTTATCCCTAATTCCTGTGAGATTTTTTTAATTTCCCCACGCATTTCTTCTCGCAAGATTGCATCTAACGCTGATAATGGTTCATCAAACAGGATACAGTCTACGTTACCGGCTATTGCCCTTGCAAAAGCAACTCGCTGCTGTTGCCCCCCTGACATTTGTGAGGGGTACCGTTCTGCCAGATTTTCCAGTTTAACAATCCTGAGAGCATTCATAACCGCTTCTTTTATATTATCTTTTCTTTTTCTTGCCCGCAGCGGAAATGCGACATTCTCAAACACCGTCATATGCGGCCAAAGTGCAAAATCTTGAAATACAAAACCTAAATTTCTTTTTTCCGGAGGTAAATTCACTTTTTGTTTTTCTGAATAAACGCAAACATCATCAAACCAGATTTCTCCTTCATCCGGCGTTTCAAGTCCGGCTATCATACGAAGAATCGTTGTTTTCCCACAACCGGAAGGTCCTAAAAACGTAGTAAATTTTTTAGACTCTATGGTCATATTTAGATGCTCGATTCGGAAATCTTTTCCATAATTTTTTTAATTTCTTTTAATACAATTTTCAAGAAGTTGTTCTCTCCTTCCAGATCACACAATCTTTTTCATTGCAATTCAAAACTTGTTTTATTATAGAATCCCATTGTCAAGTCTTCTATCAGGAACCTGTATATTCCTCGTAAAATATATGTAAATCTCTAGAATGAATTAGAACCTGACAGACACAAAAATAGTCCCTTACGATTTTCTCGCATGAGGCTATTTTTCTGTACGCTTCCAGTGTATAGGAACTGTCACTTATCAAATCGGTCTTATCAAAATGAACCGTAATCCCCTTTTTTGCTTCGGCTATGGAAAGTGACTTGCCCCGTCTACTGCTGGCATCCGTGCAGTTATTGGATTTTGGTTTGTTTGGCAACCTCATCCACACTTCATAGCCTATCCGGACAACTTTTACAGGCCAGTGTTTTGTCTCCGGCTTCCTCCAGACCACACCTCACGGTAACGCCCTTGCCTTTGACTTCACCCTTCCCACTGCCAGTCATATTAGGGACTTTCACCCCTTAGAACGTGCGCCAGCCGGGCGCACCAAAATACAGCCCGGCTTTAAAAAGCCCGGCTGTTGGTGTAAAGTCTTATTTTTTTGTTTCTCATAATCTAGGATCTATCTTGTGTTCTTCCTTTTTTGTTTTCACTACCAGGCAGTTTTTTTCATCCTTATATGTGCTCGGACTACATCCAAAATGCTTCTTAAATGCCTTTGAAAACGCAAGCTGATCCGTATAGCCTACCACATTTGCCACTGCATTGATGGACAGATCTTGTTTTTTGAGGAGCACTTTTGCTTTTTCCATTCGCAAATTTACCAGAAATTCCTGTGGGGAACATCCGAACGTCTTCTTGAAGTTGCTTGCAAGGTAACTTCTGTTCACACCAATATAATCTGCCAGTTCATTGATCTTCAGGCGTTCATTATAATGGTTGGTGATATACTCCATCGCATGCTTCGCATACACCGAACCCGAATAATGATAAACGGTATTAGCTCCCCTTGCCATTTGCTGATAATCACTAATCAATTCTGCGAGAACAAGCCGAAGGAAAGCATTCCGTCTTAATTCATTGTCATAGGTCAGTTGGTGCGCTTCCAGCATCTGACTGATGTACGCCCACACCTTCTCTACACAATTAATCTTACGAACCGGATTTTTCAAGCTAAACCCTGCACTGCTGGTATATTCCTCCGCATTAATTCCAATAAATCCAACCCACATATAACACCATGGATCTTCTCGATCCGCTTCATACCACGCTTCCACTCCGGGAGGCAGGAAAAATGCATCGCCAGCCTTCAATTCGTATATCTTTTTATTGATTTCCAGAGTCCCCTTTCCTTTCTGAATCATGTGCAGCACGCTGGATGTTCTTTGATTCGGACCGAATCTGTGAGAAGGGTTACAGGATTCCCATCCACAGTAAGTCAGACACAGCTCAAGCGAACCTTCCTGCATATTTCCAAGACATTTATATGTTGCTGAATTCGTAAATTCTATTGTATGATTCAATACACCTTCTCCTTTACACAAATGGAAGTTATTTTCCCTCCCTGAGCACATAAATCAATGACGCGAAATCTCCTCCTTTTTCATTAAGACGCTCTCTGTCCACAGGTATTCCAACATACATGAGTTCATCACCATACGCCTGATATACAGCATCTTCACATTGTACATCATATAACCGCTCCTTGTCCAATCCCTGAAGCTTTAACCGAAGCCAAGACGCATTTACTTTATTCAGCTTTTGATAAAATCCGACAATCGCCTGCTTTTTATCCTGTGAAACTACCATCCATGCTGTATCATTTCCCTCAAATGGACTGCATAATCTATAAAAATCACCATCCATCTGAATCAATTCCCTGTTCTCTTTCATAAATTCAATCTGTTTTTTGACCATCTCCATCTCTCTGTCATTTAGCAAATTGAAATCCAATTCATATCCAAATGTACCAAAATATGCAACATTCGCTCTCGATGAAAGCGGCGTCACTCTGTGAAGCTGATGGTTCGGCACTGCGGATACATGGGTTCCCATACTTACAATCGGATATACATAGGAGGTGCCATACTGAATTTTTGTTCTCTCACTGGCATCCGTATCATCACTTGTCCAGGTCTGTGGAGCAAAGTACAACATCCCCGGATCAAATCTTGCACCTCCACTGGCGCAGGATTCAAAAAGTATTTCTGGAAATTCTGTTATAAGTCTTGTGTATAAATCATACACTCCAAGGATATATTTATGCATTACTTTCCCTTGTGAAGAAGCATCCAAGCCTCTGCTATACGGTTCTGTCATATACCGATTCATATCCCATTTGATGTAAGAGATCGAGGACTCACGGATAATCTTGGAAATCATCGCGTAAATGTGATCCACTACTTCCTTTCTGGAAAAATCTAATACATACTGATGCCTGGAATGCGATTCAAACCGCTCCGGAACCCCTATGATCCAATCAGGATGTGCCCGATACAAGTCACTGTCTTTATTTACCATCTCAAGCTCTACCCAAAGGCCAAATTTTAACCCCATTTTTTCCACTTTACGAGAGAGTCCTGAGATACCATCCGGCAGTTTTTCCAGATTCACATACCAGTCACCCAGCCCTCTGTAATCATCATTTCGGGTGCCAAACCATCCATCATCCAGCACAAAAAGCTCTACCCCTGCTTCTTTTGCCTTTTCCGCAATATGCAGTATTTTTTCTTCATTAAAGTCAAAATAGGTAGCTTCCCAGTTATTTAGAAGAATCGGGCGCGCCTGATCTCTCCACACCCCTCGCATTAACCTCTTCCGGTATAATTTGTGATAAGTCTGACTCATCTTGTTTAATCCCTGATCGCTGTAGACCATAACAACTTCCGGCGTCTGAAATTCTTCCCCTGCGCTCAATTCCCAGTGGAATCCTTCTGGATGAATTCCCATCATAACCCTGGTTATATCAAACGTTGACACCTCTGTTTGCGCCAGAAAATTACCACTGTAAACAAGACTGAATCCATATACCTCTCCCTGATCTTCTGTTGTGTGAGGCCGTTTCAACGCAAGGAACGGATTGTGCTCAGCGCTGCTGCCTGTCCCGGCCAAGCTCTGTACCGCCTGAATTCCCATTTCCTGCTTCCTGCTTTTCACATAACGCTCTCTGGCCCAAGCTCCGGAAAGATGCACCATTTCATAGTCCATATCCGGGAACTCCACACTTGCACTCATTGCACGTTCCAGCACGATTTTCTGATTTCCTTTCTGAACGATTCTGCTGTTTCTTGTAAGAACAGGCAGCTCTGCAAATACGGTATAGGAAAGCACCAGATCAGTATTCATAAGAGAATCATGAAGCAGGATCTCTAATGTCTGTGCTTCCTCGTCGTTTTCGGTATAAACCGCCGGTAACGGTGTAAGAGGTTTTTTCCCCCCATAGATTTCATGTGATTGATAGGTAAAATTCACAATTGCGCTTCCATTTTCCTGTCTTACCGACAATGCAGGACTTCTGTAATCCCCTGTGCCATATACCGGATATTCCTGCTTTGTGAAATGCATGGACAGTGTTCCAGGTTCCGGTATGCAGATCGCCATATGTGAGCGAACACATTCTTCATGAAGATAAGTAAAATCTTCTTTATCCCGAACCGCCTTTCCATAGTATAGGTTCTCCAGTTGACCGTTCTGCATAATGTGGATAATATAACTCACTTCTTTATTGAAAATGTGAAAGGTTTTTGTTTTTTCATGATACTTGATTGCCATAATTCTCTCCCTGTTAAAAAAGCTGACGTAATCACTGTTACGCCAGCTAACAATGTCTACGGTTATAATTTTCCACCGCTGGTAGCAATTCCTTCGATAAATTGTTTCTGGAAGATTACATAAATAATAATCATCGGTACACATGCAATCAAAGATGCTGCCATTAGTTCCGGGAACTTCGCTACATACTGTCCCTGCATCTTTGCCAGTGCAGAGGAAAGCACTAACATGTCTTTGTCTGTATTTACAATCATCGGCCACATCAGGTCTTTGAATGCAAAAACTGCTGTAAAAATTCCAAGCGCCACCATGCTGGATCTTGCCAGAGGCGCCATGATGTAAAGAAAGGTCTGACCGATGTTGCATCCATCCAGTCTTGCCGCTTCTTCCAGATCATTTGGCAGTCCCATATATCCCTGACGCAAAAGGAACGTTCCAAATGCTGTTACCATACCTGGAAATACTAATGCGAAAATGGAATTCAGCATCCTCATTTTACTAATCATCAGATACTGCGGAATAATGAAAATCTGCACCGGAACCATCATCTGAAACAATACTAATGAGAAGCAAAAGTTCTTTCCTTTAAAGTGAAGCCTTCCAAATGCATACCCTGCCATCGTCGCCGTCAAAACCGCACACAAAACACGGAAGAAGATTAACAAAAATGTGTTTTTATACAGCAACAGAAAGTTCATATTATTCAAAACTGCAGTAAACGCCTCTGTTCTCCATACCTTTGGAAAAATTACAAACGGATTGACTGCGGTAGCCTCTGTGGTCGATTTAAAAGAGGTCAGTATCATCCATAAAAAGGGAACCATCATCGTAATCGATATAAGAATCAATACAGTATGTGTTACAATTGTAGATGTTTTTCTTTTTGTTTCCATACCAGCCATTCTGTTTACCTCCCTAATTATAGAATACCCATTTTTTCTGTCCAATCATCTGGAATACGGTAAGAATCATCGTAAGAATAAGAAGAAGAACGACAATTGTTGCGCCATATCCCATATTCTTGTTAATAAATGCGTACTTATAGAATAAATATACCAGTGACTGTGTCTTTTCAAGCGCCGGATTCGTCTTATCTATGATCATATAAATCAGGTCGAATACCTGAAGAGAGCCAATGATACGGGTTACCAGCACGAAAAAAATCGTCGGGGACAGTAACGGAATCGTGATGTAAAAAAAGCTCTTCACTCCTGTTGCTCCATCGATCTCCGCCGCCTCATAATAATCACGAGGAACTTCCTGCAGCCCGGAAAGAAATAGAACCATGTTGTATCCAAGTATTGACCAGACACCAATCACTGCAATCGAAAACACCGCGATCTTCGGATCAGAAATCCATCTTACCTGAATATGGAACAGATTATTTATCAATCCAAAATCAGAATTGAATAACCACCTCCATACCATAGCCACTGCTGCCGGAGCCGCAACCATCGGAAGGAATAAAATGGTTCTATATACAGAACGTCCCTTCATCTTTTTGTTCAGAAGAACTGCCAGAACCAGCGCGATAGCGATGGAAAACGGAACTTCCACAATCGCATATTTTAATGTGTTGATCAAGGCCTGCCATACCTCTTGATCACCAAATACTTTGACATAATTATCCATTCCAACAAAGACATTTCCTTTACCAAAGTCCCCTGTTTTAAAGAAACTTTGGTAAATTGTCTGGAATGTAGGAATCAGATTCAATATAACCAATCCTACCATAGTTGGTAAAATAAACAGCCAGCCCCACAGAAATTCACTGCGCTCTCTGCTTGTTCTCGCAGGTTTCCTTTTTTTTTCCATGCAAGCCACTCCTTCCTTTCATACAGGCAGGTTCGTTTGAACCTGCCTGCCACGCTTTCATTTTTATTGCGCTTCTTCCGCTAACTTATCGTTCATCTGATTCGCCATCTCTTTGCACACATCTGCCATACTCTTTCCACCTGTATAAACGCTCTTTAACAATTCACTGTCTTCATTCTCCCATGTTACAGTAGAACTAGAATATGGTCTGATTTCCATATCATCCATCATGTTCAAATATGCCTGTAGATTGAAGTCTGCCGAACTTGCCCATGCGTCAGATGTTCCCTTGTATGCGGACATCGTAACACCAAGCTCTGCCTGTTTTTCCTGTGCCTCCTTGGAACCCAAATATTCAATCAATTTCCATGCATTTTCCGTATTGTTTCCATTCGCTGATGCAGCCCATCCAAGTCCATTATATACAGAAGCTCTTCTTCCTGTCGCTGCATTTTTCGGAAGTTCTACAACATCACAATTCTCAGTCGTGTACTCATTCGATTTATAAGCTGCAAGCATCCAGGAGCCTTGGCATACCATGGCAACTTTGCCTGACTGGAACAAAACATCCTCACTGTTTTCAGACATCGTCTCCAGAGAAGGCATTACGCCATCTAAAATCCAACCTTCTAATGTTTCCATTGCTTCAATTGTCTTTGGATCATCCCAGCCTGATTTTGTCTTATCATCATTGATAATATATCCGCCGTTGTCGAAAACCATATTATAGTAACCTGCCTGATTGCTGTCATTTCTCATCGCCAGTCCATACTGACTTCCATCTTCTTTTGTCAGTTTCTTCGCTGCCTCTGTCACATCATCCCATGTCCAGTCTGCGGTAGGATATGCTAACCCAGCTTCATCAAACAACTTCTTGTTGTACCACAAAGCGATGGTATCCACATCCTTTGGTACTGCGTAATATTTATCTTCATATGTGTACAATCCCCAAATATCCTCTGGATAATTTTCAGGATCAATGGTATCGCTTTCCGCAATTTTATCTGTTAAGTCCAGAAGCATCCCATTAGACATGTATCTTTCACTTTCATTTGAATGCATCCAGAATACATCTGGAAGCGAGCCGCCCTGTGCACCCGCTTCCAGCATAGTCCAATACTCGTCCCATTTTATTACAGTAAGCTTTGTTTTAATTCCTGTCTTTTCTGTAAAATCTGCAAGGATCTCTTTGATTCCCGGCTCCTGATAAGAATCCCAGATAGAAACGGAAAGCTCTCCACTGTCTGATTTTGCCTTGCTGTCATCTGTGTTTTCACTGCTTCTTTTTTCTCCGCACGCTGCCAGTGAAAGTGTCATCGCCCCTGCCAACATCATAACCAACGCTTTCTTAAGTTTCATATTTTTTTCCTCCCTATATGTTATTTTTTGTCAGATTGCTTGATTTAGCATCTGTTCAACATGTTGTTTTTATTATAATCATACATGGAATAATGTTAAATGGATATTTGTCTGCACTATATGGAAAAATGTTATTTTTATATAATTTTTCTTGTTTGTGTAACTTTTTTTTCGTTTTTTTGATATTTTTATCAATTACATCACTACTTTTTCATATAAAAAATTTATTTTCCCAAAATCAATCAAACATTTTTCTATAACTGAATTACAAAACGAAACCTTTTGCATTCCGTACAAATTAATGTTAGAATACTTAATAGAATTTATACTCATTAAAGCGAGAAAGACGAGGAAATCCATATGAATTTATTGAATGAAAACAACGTAGTCCATATCTTTTTAAATAAGATCGGCGATATTGTAATTGCGAACTTGCTCTTCCTGTTATGCTGTATTCCGATCGTCACGATCGGTCCTTCCTTCACTGCACTATACCATTGTATGCTCCGTTCCATCAAGGGGAACGATTACGGAACCATCCGTACGTTCTTTTGCGCTTTGAAAGAAAACTTTGTGCAGTCTCTCATTGTCTGGCTTGGCATGCTCGCCGCAGCCTTGATCTTAATCACGAACATTATATTTTTGTGGTCCTCCCCATCCGCCGCAGGACAACTCCTGCTCATCGCATCATTTGGGGTCGCTTTACTACTATTTATTCTGCTGCTGTATGTCTTCCCAGTGATTGCAGCATTTTCCAACACCACCCGTCAGCTTGTCAAAAATGCGTTTGCTTTCGCCTTTCTGCATATTCCATCTACGTTAGCGATCGCGGCAATCTCGACGCTCCCTATGATTATGACCTATTTAGACTTAAAACTTTTGCCATTTTATGCCTGCTGCTGGTTCTTCTTCGAGTTTGGTTTGACCGCCTACCTCAATTCCCTATTGTTTTACAGGATGTTCAAGCCTTACTTAGATAAAGAATAGCACGCTAAGCTAGGCTTGATATAATAATTTTTATCCTAAGAAAGCGGCTATCCCAGTCGCTTTCTTAGGATAACCGCTTTTTGTTTTATATATCCGTTCCTATTGAAACTATATTTTTGTTACCGGATAAACAGCTGTGTCCAGTAATTTACGCCTGCTGCGGACTCATAATGGCCTACTCCGATTGCCGTGTAATCTGGGTTCAGGATGTTCACCCGGTGTCCTGCGCTATTCATCCACTGTTCCATGACCTCCTGCGGAGACTTCTGTCCATAAGCGATATTCTCGCCTGCACTGCTGTAGGAAACACCAGCCTCTTTCAGTGCCGTGCTAAAGCTGCTTCCATTCGGTCTGGTATGGGAAAATGCAGAAGCGATTTCTTTGGCACGAACCTGCGCCGCACTGGAGGCTCCATTATTCACGGTAAGCGCTGGAAGTCCTGCCTTCGCACGCTCCGTATTCACCAGCTCCACCACCTGCCGGGTCCATGCATCATGGCTGCCATTTCCATTCTGATTGTTGGCATTGCTATTCTGGGCATTAGCGCCGCCATCCTGGCTGCCGCCATTTTTCGGCTGTTCCGGTAATTCTTGCTTATTCACCTGTCTTCGCCGGCTTGTATGTCCCGGCCGTTGCGGCTTATTCGACCGTTCCGGTCGCCCCGATAGATCCGGAAAACTGACATTTGGTCTTTTGTTCCCCTGCACATCACAGTCTAAGTTCAGATTCCCCAGCAGTTCCTGCACATTCAGCCCATTGGCTTCTTTCATTATAATCTTATTTTGGCAGTTTCCTGCTGTTCCATATGCCCGCTTTGCTGCCAACGCCGAAATCGGCTGAGCTGTCGTGACTGCCAGTGCGGCTACCGCTGTAAATGCAAAAATCATTGTCTTTCTCATGCAGTGTCCTCCCTTTGTTACACAATTATTACATTTATGTTACAAATGTATAATATCATACAAATTCAGGAAATACTATAGGAAATTCATGGAAGTATTTTTCTGCAAACCAAACGCGCGCTAAGCGCAGCAGGTTGTATCCAGTATAACAGACTCATATTTTAACGCGTAATACAGCGCCCAATCCTGATCATTGGCCCATGGGTCATAATAATTTCCTTTTCTTCCATTTACAGTCTGTGGAAACACCATTGTGCAGGAGGCGCTTCCGTCCGCAGCAAATAGATTCAGGCAGCCTCGCAGGGAAGCTCTGGCCGTTTCCCGGAAGGTATGATCTCCCGTAGCCTGTTCGTACTGAATAAAATCCACTCCGGTTAAAACACTCCAGTAATGAGGATAAGTATCGCCAAACATCCGGTATTTTCCGAACCAGTAACCATCCCAGTGACGAATTGAATTCTCAAACTGATGGTAATCCGGCTGTTGTCCGTTAAACTGATAGAGAAGCCTTAACTGCCGCTTCGCCTCATCAAGATATTTTTCCTCCCCCGATAGCTGATAGGCCTGCAGGAGACAACTTATTCCGGGAGCCACGATACTCTGTTCAAAAATCACATCATGAAGCGGATAGGATGTCCCTTTTTCCAGGATAAAATCTGCATGTTTGAAAAAACTGGTTTCTAAATCCTCGCACTGAACATCCATGTGGTTTTCGCTCAATAAAGCCGCTAATTCGCTAACAGGAAGGCCAATCGCATAGAACCGGTCTCCACCCTCCAGGTAGTATCGTTTCATCGTGCGGAAGGCATGCTCCAGATAACGCGCCTCCTTTGTCAGATGATACATTTCCATCTGCAGCACCGCAGCCCACGGGTAATTATATTTTCGATGCCAGTCTAAATTATGTGAAATATCGTTATACACAGTTCCCGTTTCCTCATCGTATAATTCCCGATACACATACGTTACATATTGAGCCAGACTTTCCCTTAAACAAGGATCTTCCTCCTTTTGCAGCCAAAGCGCCATAAGAGCTCCCATTCCGATTCTCTCACGACCGCCATTATGATCATCCAGATGGCTGTAATACAACGCCTTTTCCTCGTTATCATAGATCAAATACGCTCCATCCAGCGCTGAAATGTCACCGTGATACTGTTGTTTTTCTGCAATAAACCTGCATCGGCTCCTCACCAGACTCCTTAGATCCGGACTCACATAGAATACCGCATTCAGTTCTTTCCCTCCTACTCTGACGCATACCCGGATTTCTCCCTCGTAATCTGCCTTCTGACCACAGTGTATGCGGGTAACCATCCCATCCCAATCACTCTGAAATGCCACACGCCGTTCATTCAAAGAAACTGAAATATCATCTGATTCCACATGCGCTCCATAGAAAACATCAAAGGCAATATTCTCTCCCGGAAAGTAAGTGCACTGCCGTGTCTTTAGCACCGGTATTTTCCCTTCGCCGATCAACTGCTTCTCAAAATCACCTCTGTCTTCAAACCAGAACAGTTCCCATACGATTTCCGCCGTTTCCCCCGGTTTTAATGGCTCCAATACCGGATGCATGATAAAATCTCCCCGGTCATTACTTAACGCACATTCATCACGTTCTACGCTGTAACTTCCTATATTCCCCGCTGTCACCATCAGCCCAAGATGCGGCGCCTGTCCTCCCATGCGGAGCGCCATGACATAAGATGCCTCTCCGCCGCAGAAAATATGTGTATGGCACCGTTGAGTTATACATGCGTCCGCCTGCTTGTAATCGTCATTAAAGGTGGTATATATACCCACATCTGTTTTCTTAAAAAATACAGGAAATTCAGATACATTTTGAAAGCAAAAACGCTCCTGTAAATGCCCGTTTGGCAAGATTTCACGTTTCACAGCCGTCTTAATTCCACTAGGGCAGATGGTTGTCCCCCATGGTTTGCTGCCTTCAATCCAGTTCATTTCTAAGTCATCTTCTTTCGCTCCCAAAAATGTCAGCCTGCTTTCCTGATCTTCCTGCAAAATAAATGAGTATGATTTTCCACTTTTCATTAATCCGTCTCCCTGCTTATTCTTCTATCCTTTTATTGACCCGTTCATAACGCCACCGATAATATAACGTTGCATAAATAAGTAGAACACCAGCAACGGAAGCGCACCTAGTACCAGCATCTGAAAGAGACTGGTCCAATCTGTGGAGAACTGGCCAACGTTCCGGTAAATCTCCTGCAATAAAACATCTTTCTCTCTGACCTGTAAAAAATACAGCGGTCCCATAAAATCATTCCAGATCGTTAAAGCGTTCAGGATTGAAATTGTAGCTACAATTGGCTTCATCAACGGAAATGTAATCGTCCAGAAGGTTCGGAAGGTTCCCGCGCCGTCAATTCTGGCCGCTTCCTCCAGTTCCGCCGGTATTGTAGAAACGAAGCTACGGAACATAAATGTCGCAAACGGGACATTGCAGGCAATATCAATCAGGATAACCGCCGTCAGATGATTCATTAATCCCATCGCCTGTATCAGTCGGTAAAGTCCAAGAATCGACATCTGATAGGGAAACAGCATCCCTGATAACAGTAATGTAAAGGTTATCTTAGATAACCGGTAATAGCCTTTCCGGTTCAGCACATATCCACACATGGCCGATACAATGATAATTCCAATCAAGGAACAAACCGTAATTATTACGGTGTTCATCAGGGCTCTTGGATACTGCATTTTTTGAAACGCCCTGGCATAACCGCTTAAATCGAAGGAAGACGGTAAGGCCATCGGGGCTGCTGTCGCTTCCTCAGCTGTCTTGAATGTCGTTACAATTAAATAGTAGATCGGTATCAATACCAGTACCGCCAAAATAGTCATCGATACATATTTCAATCCCTGCTGTACTCTTTTCTGCCTGATCACTGTCCCAGTCTCCTCTCCCATTTATCAAACAGTCCAAGTAAAACTGCTGATAATGCCATACTGACAATCAAAAACATAATTCCAAAAGAAGATGCATATCCATAATTACCCTCTGAGAACTTGGCAAACATCAAAGACAATATCGTATCTGTTTTATGAGCCGGACCCCCATTCGTCATGGACAACACCACATCAAATACCTTCAGGCCTGAGATGATCCCTGTCACCAGATTAATTTTAATCGCAGGAGCGAGTCCAGGTATTGTGATATGCCAGAACTTTCTCAAAGTCGACGCACCATCGATCGACGCGGCCTCATAAAGATCATCGCTGATGCTCTGGAGGTTTCCAAGGTAAATAACCATGGACCAGCCAAACCACTGCCATACCTGTGTAAATATAATGGAAGCAAGTGCCAGTTTTCCATTACCAAGGAAATTTACAGTTCCAACTCCCAACCGATTTAAGATCTGATTGACAAACCCAAAATCACTGGCTGAAAGAATATATTTCCAAAGATAGCCCACTACCAGCGTACTTAACACCGCCGGGCAGAAAAAGGTAGCCCGGAAGAAATTCTTTCCCTTAAACTTTGTATTAAGAACAACTGCAACCGGAAGCGATATCAGATTCTGCAGTAAGACTGTGAAAAATGCATACGTCAGAGAGTTCTTAATTCCTCTAATGATGGTGATATCTGAAAACAATTTTTTGTAATTATTTAATCCTACCAAAAAAACATCCGGTGAAAAATTGGTCCAGTTGTAAAAGCTGTATCGAATCGTAAAAACCAACGGTAAAATGAAGAATGTGATGAAAACAGCCACTGCCGGCAATGCCATCAATACATATGGGATTTCACTTTTTTTCCTTAAATTTGTTCTCATACTTCCTCTCCTTTATATTCTGATTGGTGTGCCTGACGGTGCACGTTTCTAACGAGTGAGGGGGCTAATCACCCCCTCCTACTCAATTTCTGTTTTATTCATACCGGATAGAATCAGCTTTGTTGTCCAGTGCTTTTAAGAAATCATCCACGGATAACTCACCAGACACCAATCCCTGTACCTGAGCATTGAATTCGTCCACCAAGGACTGTGATGGCATATTAACACCCCATCTGTCCCAGCAGCAGGCGATTTTCCCTGCATTCAAAACTGCCTCCACATCCGCATACTCTTCCGGCAAACCAGTGGTAACGCCTTCCCGATAACTGCTGCTTCCAGGGTTCGCATCAATGAATGCTTGCTGTACCTCTACGCTTGCAAGCGCTTCCATCACTTTCTCAGCACCTTCTTCATTTTTTGTATTAACATTAATCCCCCAACTTGCCGCTGGTCCGCCAATCAAATAGGCGTTACCTGCATCCGGCCCCAAAAATGGCATAACACCAAAGGGCAGCCCTGCGTTCTTAAAATTCTCATATTCCCATGGACCGCTGTAAAACATACCTGCTTTTCCGGCCATAAACTCATCTTTTGCCTGATTGCCCGAAATACCAACCATTTCCGGAGTAATATAACCTTCATCGACCATCTGCATCCATTTTTCTATAGAATCATTCAGAGTTCCGTCCATTGTCTTTTCGCCTTTTGCAAACTTTGTATCAAATTCTTTTCCCTCATCGGAAGTCTCATAGAAATTGCTCTCCAGGAATCCACAGACAGAGTGTAAGCCGTTATCACCGTCTGCAAGCCCCAACGCCAAAGGCTTCACCCCGTTGCTGCTCAGCTTTTTACATGCATCCAGAAACTCGTCATATGTTTTCGGTGTTTCCGTAATACCGCACTGTTTAAAGAGCTCTGTATTATAAAAGATACCTGCAAACCAACCATAACAGGGAATGCCATAGTTCTTATCATCCATTGTGCATAATGCAAGTCCCTCCCTCCTTTGACTCAATTCCTTGATTATGTTACATAGAAATTATGGAAATCCTCATACATGTAGATATAAAAAAAACAATCCATCTTACATGATTTCCTTATATGTTCCTTGCGGATAACGTATTTCAATAGCCTATTCGTTATAGTTCAAATTATCGATGAATAAAAATCGTCATAATGTATATTTATGCATTGGAATTCACCCTATTAAGACAAAAAAAATACCGCCGAATTCAATCGTTCAGCGGCATTCTTGTTCAGTTTTTGGAAAGCTATTTCGTAAATCTTATGAGTTAGTTAATTCTCACTTCTCGGATATCGCACTTTTTTGATTCGTGCTGTTTTATCCGATCAATTCCTTGTCAGTGCTGTTAAGTGACGTAATATCCTGCCTTTTTGCTCCAATTAAGCCATTATCTCGTAAACGTCCGGGAAACACATGGCAAATCTTATCATTTGTTCATTTGGAACTTTTTCTGCCATATTAAATTCGCCGCCGATATAACGGGCGGGCTGCTGGACACTTAACAGTATCTCATCACTCAATGCTAATTTTCTCATAAATTGTTATTCAACCTGCATTTCTTATATTTCATGGGTGTTCCATAGCCGGAACCTGGCCACGGGCAAACGACATAAAACCAGAACATTCGCCCATTGCGCTAATGTACTATTATAGGCGATCGGCAGGGTTCCTGCAAGGCTTTCTTTATCATACCATAAAAAACAGGTATATGCACTTTGTTTTCAGTTTTCTCTGGCTCTTTTCTATGTTTTTTTTACATTATTTTCACTTCAATGGTTCTGAAAACAGACAGGAAGCAAAAAGAGAGGTATCGCTACCTCCCTTAAAAATCACATCTTATAATATTGTTATTTAATCAAATGGGACGCATTTCTAATTTTAAAGCCCCGACAGCTGCTTTCCAAGCTCTTTGCAGGCTATCAGAATATCTTCATCTGGTGCATCATTGCAGATCACACTTTCAGAAACCAGAAGCGCTCCGTCGGCTTTGCAGAGATTCTCCCAGTTTCGCATCCATTCTCCATCGCCCCAGCCATAGGAACCAAACAGAGCAATTCTCTTCCCCTCCAGCTTCAGCCTGCAGGATTCAAACATAGGCTGAAATTCGCCCTCTTCCAGTTCTTCCGCACCCATGGCAGGGCATCCAAAAGCAATTCTGTCATAATTATCCATCATGGTTCCATCAAATTCATCAGCTGAAAAGCATTCAGATGATGCTCCGCTTTCCTTTGCCCCTTCCAGAACTGCTTGCGCCATTTGTTCCGTATTTCCGGTTCCGCTCCAGTAAACAACTGCAATATGATTCATAGTAATCTCATCCTTTCCAAATTTATCTGCGAATAATAATCCGTAAAATTATGCTTCTGTTATCCGAAATGTTCGTCTAGAATATGTTTGAGGGCTGACATGGAACTGGTATGGGAACGGGTAATTCGTATATCACTTCCCTTGATTTCATTCAATGCATTGCGCATCAGTTTATGAGAAACTGTACCAGTAAATAATACCAGAAGATCCGGATTGCCCAATCCCTTTAGACTGCTTTGCTTTTTGGGAATAACCTTTGCATCGCACTGGTATTTCCGGCATAAATCCTTGTATTGGCGAACCATACATTCGTTTCCGCCAATAATTACCACGCTCATATAAATACCTCCTCTCTGTGGTTGGTATGGTTGGATTGCCGGTAGAAAAGAGCATCTTTTACCGACTTATAAACAGCGAATTAGTATTAACTAACCTAAACTTAGTTTAACCACTTTTTATTAAAAGTCAATGTTTTTTTATATTATTGAGATTTTTTGTACCATATGATTTTCATACGCAGGTTTATTGTTTTTACTGAGCTGAATCTATCATCAGCCCAGTAAAAAATTTACAATCCCATCCGGATAAACTGTTCGCCGGGACAGTCGTTTTCCTGCATCATTTTTTTCATCAGCGCAGCCATTCGCGTTTCTTCATCCGTATTTTCTAGAGGCTGCTCCTCATAGGGATCTGTTTCCAGGCAAAACAGCATGGTTGGGTAGCTGGCCTGGGAAACGGGCTGCCTATTTTCTAATTTCAGAACAGGAATTCCTTTTGTAAAGGAAAAGGGCGAAGAAAGCTCCATAGACTGCAGAATATCATTGTTGATAAAGGCTCTTCGTCCGCCATGGCGGGTAGGCATCAAGGTGTATTCATATCTGGGCTGATTACCAGGAAGAGGACTTCTCATATAAACCCATTTTCCATCTGTGCAGCAGATCTGTCCTCCAAAAATTCCAAACAGCGCTCCTTCACGAACAGGGACATCCTGTTCTATGACAGAACGGAGGGGCTTTCCCTCCATATCCGGAAACAATGGGAGACCAAAATATTCCAAAAGGGTTGCAGGAAGATCGATGGTCTGGACCAGCTGGCTGGTTCGCACATTCTGCTTCCGGCTTCGGGGATCCCAGATAAAGAGGGGCGTATGGGCTACCTCTCCGTAAAACGGGCAGTGACATTTGGCCCATTGTCCGTGTTCCGACAAAAGAAACCCATGATCGGTATTAACAATCAGCATCGTATCCTTCCAGAGATTATAGTGATCCATGGCGTCCAATACTTTTCCCAGATTTTCATCGCAAAGCTTTAAAACAGATGCATATTGATGACGCAGATGTGTGATAAATTCTGGACTGTCCTCCTCATTTACAGGCCGGTAATCAGGCCAGTCGCAGAAGGGACCGTCATAGGAATCAGGAAAAAGCTGTTGGTATTCCGGCTGACAGAAAAAAGGTTCATGGGGATCAAAGGTCTCAATTTGGAGAAACCAGTTATCCTTATCGTGATTCTGTGCCAGAAAATCAAGCCCTTTTTGGAAGGTTCGGCACTGAGGCTGTCTGGAAGAATCCTGCATGACGGTTCGGTTGGCAAAATCCTGCATCACCCAATTGTCTTCCGGTTCTCCGCATACATTTCTTGTAGGGGAAGGCCCATCAGAAAAACCTACCAGGGGCTGCCAGTTATCCCCCTCCTGCCCCCGTACACAATCCCAGGTTGTGTAGCGCTGATGGTAGGTGGCACCTCCGTCTTCCCAATAATGATAGTGATCACTGACTAAATGGGTATGAATTCCAGAATCCTTTAGCCTTTGGGGCATAGAATCATCAAAGGGTTCCAGGGGGCCCCAGCTGCGGTGAAGAAAATTATACCGGCCTGTATGAAGCTCTCTTCTGGCTGGCATACAGGGCATGCTTCCTACCCAACAGTTATCAAAAGTTACAGAATGTTCTGCCAGGCGTGAGAAATTTTCTGTTCTGGTCCATTGACATCCGTAGGGACGAAGAAGATGACGGTTTAAAGAATCGTACATCACCATAATTGCTTTCATAATAATCTCCTTCCATCCAGCAATCAGCTTCCGCTGCGCCGGTATTCATATGGGCTGACTCCGTACTTCTTTTTAAAGGTCGTTGAAAAATAGCTGGCATTGTAATAACCGACCTGTTGGGCAATGGTCTGTACTCGAAGGGCAGTATTTTCCAGAAGCTGCACTGAATGCTGGAGGCGAACGTCGGTCAGATAATTGATAAAGGTCTGTCCGGTTTCGATTTTAAATACTCTGGAAAAATAATCTGGATTTAAGTATACCTGAGCGGCAACCTGCTCTAAACTCAGCTGTTCTGCATAATGAGCATTAATATATTCCACTGCAAGGCAGATATTTTTTGATTTTGGCTGGAGCTCGTCTATAGGAAGGCAGCACTGCTTTGCTGCATCCAGCATAACTTCTTTTGCTGTATCCAGAGTAATGCATTGCTGCAGGCGTAAATGAAGCTCCTCTGCATGATCCAGAACAATACCATTTCCCTTTGCCTCAAATTCCAGCAAATCCAGAGCATCCAGGCACAGCTTGCAAAGAGGATCAACTGTTAAAATTTTCTGGCTGGGAAGAACTTCAAAAAACGTTTTTATCAGCTCGTAGCGCTGTCCTCCCTGAACCTGATGAAGATGCACCCGGAATTCAGTAAACGTGTTTTTCCACAGCTCATTTCTGCGGAACAGTTCCTTTAAGGGATATTGAGGCTCATATACCCTTTTTTTGCCTGTGTAAAATCCCTCACCCAGAGAGCAGGATGCCTGCCAGACCATAAAGGGGATCTGGCTCATTTCATCTGTAATGGCGCTGATTCCTACCATGCAGTGATTAATGACCTGTACGTGTCTGGCATATTCCGTCAGTTGTCTGGCCTTTTCTGCAATGCTAAGAGTTTTTGGGAAATTTCCTACGATCATATATACTCGATCTGTATAGTCAAATCCGGCAACATGACGAGCTGGACTTTCTTCTGGAAATAGAAGGCCGTTTTCCTCCATATCCTGCTTCCATACAGCCAGGGCGAATAAGCCATTGTTTCTCCAGCGAATTCCACACTGACGAAGCCGTTCCAGATCGTCCTCTCTCAGCTCTCTGGTCTGTCTTAAGATATGGCTGATCACGGATTGTATCTGAGCTACATTTGCCACATCGGGCTCTTCCTGATGATTCTTTCGTTGCAGTTCCCCTGCAATCCGGTTTAACAGCTCCTGAAGCAGATCATTCTGCATTTCTGTTTTTAAAAGATATTCAGACGATCCATCTCGCAGAGCCTGACGAACCAGGCTGAAATCGGAAAAGGCCGTTAATACCACTACCTTTACCCTGCTTCCCAGAGCTTTTAAAGCATGAAGAAATTCCAGTCCATCCATTACCGGCATTTTAATATCTGTTAAAATCAGGTCTGGTTCGTCTCGATGAAACAGTTCCAGAGCTTCCTGTCCATTGTGTGCTACTCCAGTCAGCTGGCAGGACGGATTTTGAGAAATGCAGAACTGCAGCCACTCACAAATCATTGCTTCGTCATCTACCACTAGAACTTTCATTGTATCTCCTCCTTTTGTTTTATGGCAGGCATCAAAAGGGTTATGGTAGTTCCCATTCCCTGAAAGCTGTCTATAGACATTCCATAATCTTCACCATAATTTAAACGAATCCGGTTGTGTACGTTAGACATACCAATAGAATGCGCGTCTTTTATTACTGTCTGATGAAGGCTTGCACGTACTTTTTCTAAGGTTTCAGAATCCATCCCGGCCCCATCATCGGTAATTGTCAGAAGAAGGTTATTACCCTGAAAAGCTGACTCAATGATGACTGTTCCTGCCTCGCTTTTGGCCTCTAATCCATGGAAAATGGCATTTTCTACCAGTGGATGGAGAATCAGAGGCGGAACCATGCAGTCCTCTGTGTCCTTCGGCATCTCAATTTCGTAATTAATTTTTTCTCCATAGCGCAGCTTCTGGACTACCAGATATTTTCGTGTTGTCTCCAACTCGTCACTTAAGGGAATGGTTGTGTTTTTTACAGCTAAAGTGCTTCTGAGCAAATCAATAAATGCGCTGAGCATTTTTGCGGCCTGTTCATTTTTTCCAACCTCCACTGCACACCTGATAGAAAACAGGGTGTTATACAAAAAATGCGGATTGATCTGTGCCCGGAGAAAGTTGACCTCCAGGGCTCTTTTCTGCTTCTCTCTCTCCTGAATCCGTTCCATCAGGCTGGTAATTTCATCAGCCATATGTTTAAAGCTTTCCTGAAGATGGTCAATCTCCTGAGTCCCTCTTGTCACACAGGGCGGCGTGAAATCCGGACTGCCAAACTTGTCCATAGCATCGCTCAGAACTGTCAGAGGAGTGGAAATACGTCTGGAAATATAAACAGATACAGCAACCGCAAGAATCAAACCAGTTATCAGAATGCTCCCTATAATCCAGTAAGTATCGTTTAATGCCCCTAGAATGATTTTGGTGGGACTTTCCTCTGCAATGGTCCACCCTGTTTTCTGATCCAGGTGAGTAGACAGCACATAACTCTTTCCCAGCTTTTGAATGATATTGGAATTTTCTGTGCCATAGGTTTTCTGCATATAATTCACATCAATAAACTGCTTTCCCAGCATTTTTTTGTTGGAATGAGAGACAATAAATCCATTTTGATCATACAGATAAACCTGTCCGCCCTGTTCCTGGACAGATCCATACAAATCCTCCAGCTGTTTTTCATCAATTAAAATCAACAGTACATGTTTCTCATCTCCGCTGCCTAAAAGCCGTCCTGCTGCAAACTGATATGTACGTTCGCCTTTTTTATATGCAGAAAAGGTACGGGAAAAATGAACCTCTCCTTCACTGCCCTCAGACATTGCTGTCAGCAGATTTTTATACCAGGGCTGGTATACCCAGGTATCCGTATCGATCTCTCCAGAATTGTAAAAAAAGCCATTTTCTCCCCAAATGACCACCTCATGACCAATTGGGCCAATAATTTCATCGTAAATCTTTTTCTGAGAATCTAGGTACTCCCAGGCTTTTTTATGTTCCCTTTCAGAGAGCGGTTTGTTCAGAAAGTCATGGCTGATAATTTCATGGGTATACAAATTCGATAACGTTGTACTGCTGGTTTTGATCAGGTTGGCTCTCTCTCCTATCTGTCTGAGTACAGCGATTCGGTTGCTTCCAATCTGTTTGATCAGCAGATCTCGTATCGATCCGCTGACAAGAAGGGAAACAGCAATAAAAAAGAGAGTGAATACAAAGCAATAGGCTCCAAAAAGCTGAGTACGCAGTTTCTTGGTACATACAGCAATTTTTTCAAACCATTTGTTCATCATATTCACTCCCAGATGTTATTTCATTCGGTATGGTGCAAAGTTTGGATTTTCTTTAATATAGTCATCACAGCTATGACCAGAAACTCCCTTTCCCCATAAACCGGCCAGTCCGGTCTGCCCGGAACCAAATACCGCTTCCTTTGCTCCGTCGATTTCCGGATTGACGTATTTGGAAAACCAGGTTTCCAGATGGAGACGCATTTCCTGCTCCAGCTCTTCAAAGCCTCCGCTCATCAGGAGATTGTTTGTTTCTCCTGGATCCGTTTTCAGATCATAGAGTTCATTAGGACCATAGGGATACCGTGCTACATATTTAAAACGGCGGCCTCGAATCATACGGTTTGGGCCGTATTCATCCATTACCACGACTTCCTCATGCTGGTTAAAAGCTTCGCCTTTTAAGGCCGGGGCAAAGGACATGCCAGGGCGGTTTCCATGATCGGAAGCTTTTAAATCCAGATAGTCCAGGAGAGTCGGCATAAAATCGTATGCAGAAACCAGCGCATCGCAAACAGCTCCTGCCGGAATATGTCCCGGATGACGGATAATAAACGGAACCTTTACGGATTCCTCATACATATTTAAGGGGAAGGTGGCGTTGCCTTTTCCCCAGAAACCATGGTGGCCGCAGGAGAATCCATTGTCTGCCGTAAATACAACCAGAGTATCCTCTGCGATTCCCATATCTTCCAATTTTTCCATAATTTTTCCAATGCCAGCGTCCATAGCAGTTACAGCTGCAAAATAGCCGATAAGATTGCCACGTTCATCCTTGGCCACTTCGTCTGTCAGATAAATACTGTCCGGATGTCTGGGAAGATGGGGAACAGACTCAAAAGGACAGTCCTTATAAAGATCCGTATATTCCTTTGGATGATTGTTCAGCCATGGAGCATGAGGAGCCGTATAGGCCACATGAAGATAAAAGGGCTGTTCCTGCTCCCTTCTTGTATCTAGAAATTCCAGGGCATCCTCTGTAATGGCCTCAGTCACATACCGCTCCTCCCGGTACAGAACTCCATCCTTGTACATAGGAGCGCCATAATAAGGACCGCCGCCGGATTTATGACTGAACCAATGGGTAAATCCCTGCTGTACCTTTCCTGCTGCTCCCATATGCCATTTTCCGGACAGAGCGCAGCAATATCCATTTTCTGCCAGTGCTTTGGTATAGGAATACTGGCCTGCCAGATACTCCAGGGCAGACTGTTTTTCATCATCATCTCGAAGCCAGTCATGAACACCATGCTGAGAGGGAATCGTTCCAGTCAAAAGACTTGCCCGGGCCGGTGAACAGACGGGAGATGTACAGAAAAAATTTTCAAAGCGCATTCCCTCCTGGGCCAGGCGATCGATATTGGGAGAAATAATTTCCTTGTTGCCGCTGCAGCCCAATGACCAGTAGCCCTGGTCATCGGAAATAATAAAAACAATATTTGGCTGTTTTTTCATTGGAACACCTCCTGATTATAGCAGTATGTCTGTCGGGTGTAAAGCTTTATTCCATTACCACCATTTAATCAGATCTGTTACTTCGTTACGAAGCTTTACGAAATCCGGGCTGGCAATGTCTCTTGGGCGAGGCAAATTGTTGTCAATAGCGCATTTAATGCTGGTAGGCTTGTTGGTCAGCACCAGGATCCGCTCGCCCATGTAAACAGCCTCTTCAATGTTATGAGTAATGAAAAGAACGGTGGTACCAGTTCTCTGCCATAAGCTGATCAGCTCGTCTTCCAGATGATAGCGAAGCTGGATATCCAGCTGGCCATAGGGCTCGTCCATCAGCAGTAAATCCGGCTGGGTTGCGAAGGCTCTTGCAATTACAACACGCTGAAGCATACTGGCAGACAGCTGATCTGGATAGTATTTGCGGTATTTGGTCAATCCCACAATGTCCAGATATTCATTTACAAGAGCTTTTGCCTTTTCTTTTTCCACACCCTTAATATCCAGACCAAAACCAACGTTTTCTTCTACAGTCAGCCAGGGCATAGTAGAATATTCCTGGAAAATATAGGCGATGTTATGTTTCTTTAAATCTACAGGCTCCCCGTCCAGTAAAATTTCGCCGGCCGTAGGCTGGTAGAGCTTTGTCAGGCTATTTAAAAACGTTGTTTTTCCGCATCCCGTAGGACCTACAATGCATAAAAATTCTCCGGAACGCACATCAAAGGAAATATCATTTAAAACAAGAAGATCTCCGAATTTTTTGGTCAGATTTCGCACCTGTACCTTTGGCATTTTATTATCCTGCATGGTATTCTCTCCTCTCTTACAGCGTCAGATCCATATTATCGGTAATTAACTGGCGCAGACGCAAAAATTCAGGATCCACATAATCACGAGGATGGGGCATATTGATGACATACTCCTTCTTAATATGGGTCGGACAGTTTGTCAGCAATATAATGCGGTCTGCTAAGAACAGCGCCTCTTCAATATTGTTGGTAACAAATACAACAGTTCGTTTTTCCTTTTGCCAAATCCTCTGAAGTTCTTCCTCCATCATATAACGGGTCTGGGCATCCAGATGACCAAATGGCTCATCCATCAGCATAATATCCGGCTGATTGGCATAAGCCCGGGCAATTCCTACGCGCTGGCGCATACCACCGGAAAGCTGACTGGGATAACTTTTTTCAAATCCAGTAAGTCCGACTAATTCCAGATATTTCTTGACTCTGGAATTTTTCTCTTCAGCTGGAAGATGGCGTACCTTTGGTCCAAAGCCAACGTTTTCTTCGACAGTCATCCATGGGAAAAGAGAGGTTTTCTGGTAAACAACCCCCCGCTCAGGAGCAGGTCCGGTTACTTTTTTTCCTCGGGTATATACTTCGCCCTCTGTCGGCATATCCAGACCGGCTAAAATATTCAGAAGAGTTGTTTTTCCGCACTGTCCGGCCCCAAACAGTACCAGAAATTCATTTTCATGCACTTCAAAATTCATTCCGCGGAGGACCTCATTGCGCCCGCTTCCATCATAGCTTTCAAAACTGCGTCCTACATTCCGGCATTCCAGCACGGCAGCTCCTGTTTTTACATTCCCTTCTGCTCGTTCCATGCGCACAGTCTCCTTTCTAATGCACTGGTTAAATTCGCCAGTATAAAGCCTACGATACCAATTGCGACGATACCAACCATGATCTGTACCGTATTTCCGGTATTCATTCCACGTACAATCATCCATCCAACACCTTCATTGGATTGAATCATCTCTGCGCCTACTACTGCGCTCCATCCAGCGGTTACAGCAATTTGAAGACCTGCGAAAATATAAGGAACAGAGGATGGAAGAACAATTTCGAAGAATACCTGGCGTTCGTTGGCTCCCAACATACGGGCTGCTCCGATTAATTCCGGATCCACATTTTTTGCACCGTCATAGGTGTTTACCGTAATGAAACAGAAGCATCCTAAAAAAATAATGAAGAATTTTCCGGTATCGCCAAGCCCAAACCACAAGATGGACAGGGGAATCCATGCCAGAGGCGGAATCGGACGGATAAATTCAAAAATAGGTTTAAAAATAGCTTCAAAGGTTCTGGAATATCCCATTCCTACACCAAGGGCAATGCCTGCAATCGTGGCAAAGAAAAAAGCAACGGCCACCCGGTACAGACTGACCCCTACATGCGCCAGCATGGTGCGTTTACCAATCGGTTCTACAAAGCTTCTGAAAAACGCTGCAAGAACCTGACTTGCCGGAGGAAGAAACATGGATGCGCCGGTAAATCTGGCAGCAAGCTCCCAAACAATAAGCAGAGATACCAGAGAAATAATAGTGTAGATTACAATCAACTGTTTATTTGAAAAACGGCTATTTGTTGTAGAATCAATCATGCTGTCTTCCCCTCCTTACAAAACGTTTCTGCAGTCTTTCCAGAACGGTATTTAAAAGCAGTCCTACAAATCCAATGGTCAGCATACCAACGATAATGACATCTGGGCGTCCCAGCATACGGGCCATCTGAATCATATATCCCAGTCCGCTTGTAGCTGCAAGCATTTCAGCGGCTACCAGTGCAACCCATGCAGAGCCCAGAGCCAGACGAAGACCGGTAAAAATCATAGGGAGAGCTGTGGGGATTGCCACCTTAAACAAAAGCTGACGATTGGTTGCCCCAAAGGTTTTTCCAACCCACAGGTGGACCTGACTGGTACGGCGGATTCCGGTATAAGAGTTTACGGTCGCACTGATAAAGGCAGCAAAGAAAATGATGCCGACCTTAGATGCGTAACCGATACCCAGCCATAAAATCATCAAAGGAATCCATGCAAGTGCTGGAACAGGACGGATAATATCAAACAGAGGCTTTACAAACAGCTCAAAACGGCGGCTCCATGCCATTCCGATTCCCAAGGGAACTCCGATTAAGACGCCTACTACATAACCGCCCAAGGCGATTTTCAGACTGGACCAGATGTTTTCGAACAGTGACGAACCATCAGGTACTGTACCTCCAGTCAGCTTATACCAAAGCGTATTTAAAATTTTTGTCGGGCTTGGAAGCATAACAGGGCTTACCAGATGGAATACATCAGTAACCAGCTGCCAGACCAGAAGCACAAACAAAAATGAGCATACGGAAATCAACTGAAACTTATATTTTTGAAATAACTCCTTCATTCGCTTTTCACACCTTTCCACACATAAAGCCTATTTCTAAGGAAAACGGCCTGCAGCAAACCTTGTCGCAGACCGTTCTTTGCAGGTTGCCTTTTTCTGACTGAATCCACATAAGGCGGACGCCTAAAGCTTCTTATCCGCTGTAAGCGGGCAAGAAGATGCAAGGCTGAACTGTTACGATTTAATGGATTGTTTACTGGTAATCCTTTACAAAATCAGTAATTACATTGGTGTTGAATTTTTCGGTTGCACTTGCTTCCAGCTGTCCCTGCTCTACATAGAATTCGCCTAATTCCTTTGCGAAGTTTCCAAGCTCGCGGCCCTTCCACTCATCCTTGGTCAGCCAGTTTACACGATTCAGGTCTGCTACACAGTTTTCCTTGCTGGTTTCCATACCTGCATCCTGCAAAAATTCTACCAGCAAATCTGCTGCCATATCCGGATCCTTTTCCAGGGCTTCACAGGCCTCTAATGCACAGTTGATATAGCCCTGCATTAAATCAGATTTGCCATCCAGTGACTTTCTGTTTCCTACAATCATATCTACATAACGAGTACCCATATCGGCCAGGTTTGCAACCTGTACCATGCCGTCGTTTTTTGCATCAAAGAAGGTAGGAACATTCAAGGAAGCAGCATCGCCCTGTCCGGCCTGCAGTGCCTGATAAGCCTGTACGGTGTCCATGTTTACAATATTGACATCTGTCGGCTCCATTCCCAGCTTTTCCAGCCATTTTAAAACGGTAAAGTGCTGAGCAGTTCCTACTGGAGTTAAAATGGTAATGCCTGAAACGGATTCCGGGCTTCCAAGCACAGTGGGAAAGGATGGATTAAAACCAGTGTCCTGTGCTACAGGACAGTCCGGAGAAACAAATACGCCCTGTCCATCGGTAGATTCCAGAACTTCACCGATAATCAGCTCATCATAGTTTGCCATGCCGGTTACTGCGGCTGCACCCATCTGCCCTACATCCCATAAGTCTGCAGCCAGGGCTTCATTCATAGGAGCCCCGGTATCAAACATGGTAACTTCCATTTTAAAGCCTGCTTTTTCATCCAGTCCGTTTTTCTGGATATAATATGTGGGAAGGCTGGTAATGGTTGGCATTGCTGCTACACGCAGAGTCGGGAGTTCACTGTTTCCCCCTGCTGCATTTGAAGCATTGCTTCCACTTCCACCAGAATTTCCTCCGCATCCTGCAAGGGATACCATTGCTGCTGACGCCAGTAAAAGAGCTACTCCTTTTTTCAACTTCATAATCACGTTCCTCCTTAAAATTCTGCAGCCATTCTGCACTTGTTTTGTTGTCTTTATTATAACAAGAGGGCCTTTTTTTGTGTTTTGGATCTTTTTACTTTTCTTTATTGCCGGAAGGGTGAATTTTTTTTTTTACTTTTTATTCATTATTCCGACATTTTTAACCGTTATTTTGTCTTAAATACATAAATAAAACAACAAAGTTTTGTGCATTATTTTGTTTTAAATTGCTTTATTTTATTGATGCGTTATTAATAATGGTGCAATTATTCGTTTTTTATAGCAGATACTATGTAATATGCATAAAAGAGGAACGTGTTTTTCTTTTCCGCAGGGGGATTTCTTTGGAGCGCTTTCCTGTCATAGAAATTTCCTGTGACATAAAAACAGAGGGGTATCAAAAAATACCGCCTCTGTGAATGATGCTTTTTATTTGATTTACTTTTTTAGAACGCTTTGGCTCATCAAGCTTCCGTCAGGAAGCTGATCAGTATTCCACTCATCCAGCATATCTCATACCGTCAAATACATCCTCTGCAATAACACCATTTATAAGCTGAGGATATTGGTTTACCTCAATCTCTGCATAGAAAAGAGTTCCATCTGCATCCTTAAACAGCAGATAGCTGATTCCGTCTGTAGCATAGGGATACAGGACGGCACCCTTTGAAACGATCTGATTTTTGCCGGACGGCTTTTCGTCCTTTCCGCAAAGCTCCAGCTCAAAATCCTGTTTTAACTGAAAGCGCAGAGGATCGGATATGAGAAAATCCTGTTCTGACTGAGGCACTCCTGCTACATTTGCGTGATAATCCTTGCATCCAAAACAGGTGCTGAGTGTACTCAGGCGGGACGACAGCATCATATGCTCCGGATTTGTAAGGGTGTAATTGAGTGTTCTGTGAGCCGAACGATAGGAGTTCTCCAGATTGGTTTCCAGCTCTTCATAATTCTGTTCCAGGCAGAACGGAGCGAAATTATCTAAAGAGGCAGGGGTAACATCGGAATTTGTTATTTTATATATCAGTAAAACGCTGTAATCATTCTCATGGCTGGTGAACAGATACAGATAACAGCTTCCGTCTGTATTTTTTACAAAAAACGGTTCAGAGTTGCCATAGCTTCGAAAATTGAAATTACACTCCATGCTGCCAGACTGTATTGTCAGGGTATATTCTTCTGGATATTCATCTTCCCGTCCGGTATAAGTGATATTGATATCTAGTTTTTCAGAGTTGCCATCGCTGTCTAAATCTTCAAAAATAGTATTTTCATAGGGGGTCAGCTTGTAAATATAGGCGTCTGGAAGATTTTCTGTATATTCAGGTTTTATCAGTTCAGGATACTGGTCAAAGGAAAGTACAACGGTTTGTGCTCCCTCTGCGTAGGAACCCAGTGTGTAAGGTGAAAAATATACCGAAATCTGGGTATAACAAAGGGTCCATTCCACCTCTTCGGAATCGGTATCGAAGTGAAAGGAATCTCGTAGGAGCTGTTCTCCATAGTCAATATTCAGAGAGTATCCCTGTTTTACGTTGTAATTCTCATTGAGTTGATTTTTCACGGCCTCTATGAACTGTTCTTTATCTGCAATCACGTCGTTAAGAGAAAGTTTCCTGCCAGAAACCGTATCATAGTTTTTTCCCGTTGTGCCATAGTTTCCATGTGCTCCGCCTCCAAACCAGGACACATCTTCCCTGAAGCTGAGCAGTTTTGAGTCAGCTCTTATGATAGATATTCGCTTTTCATCGAAAAGACGTTCTGCAGAAGTTATGTTATCCGTAAGGAATTCCTTCGCAGAATCTTCAAAGCTTGTCATGTTTTCAGATGCAAGTGTGGCATCATGTTGTGCTTCTCTGAAAAGAGTATCATAAAGCTCTGGATAGGTGAGGGAGTATTTGGTGTCCAGTAACGGACTGTCATAATCGGTCGTTGTAGCCATAGAACGCTCGCCGGAAGTCATATACCCATATTGCATATGATTTTCGATTAAAATATCAAGAACCTCGTTTTGGGAGCTGTTTTCCGGCTTATCATCAGATGTTGTGGTATCCGGGCTTTTTTCGTTAGACCCGACAGATGTATCGTCTTCTGCCGGAGACTTATTTTCTACAGACGTTTCCTCTTCTTCTGTAATTTCGACAGCCGTGGAGGACTCCTCCGCATTTTTTGAACTGCAGCCAGATAGGATGAATGAGAAAGCCATAATGACCGTAAATTGTGCTGTAAGTTTTTTATGCCTTTTCATAAGTAAATACTCCTCCCTGTGGCGGCTATACAATAACCACCAGATAATGTCTGTGGTATCGGATTATTTTGCTGCCTCACAAATTAAATCCACGCATTTGTCAATGCCAAGGAATCCGCTGTTTAACATCAAATCGTAGTTTTCCCTATCCCCCCATCTTTGATCGGTATAGTTTTCATAATGAATCCGTCGCCTTTTATCGTTTTCCCGGATAAAGCGGCTAATAAACTCTTCCATCTCGCCATATTCTTCAATGGCTCTCTGTTTTCTCTTTTCTATGTCTGCATATACAAAAACACGCAGGACATCATCGCGATCCTGGAGAATAGCATCGGCACACCGTCCAATAAATACAGCAGGTCCCTGTTTGGCGGCCTCTTCAATCGTTTGTTTCTGTACCCGGAAAACCTGTTCTGTCAGAGGAAGGTATTTGCTTTCCAGTTCATTCGGAAAGGCTGCTCCGCGGAGGGTCCCAAGGGCAAAATTATAAAGCAGGCTGTTTGTCAGCTTTTGATCATGATCTGCAATCATATCCTCTGGAAATCCAATTTCCCTGGATGCTGCCTCAATCAAGGCCTTGTCATAAAACTTCATGCCCAGACGTTCTGCTGTCAAAAGCCCAATCTGGCGTCCGCCGCTGCCATATTCCCGACTAATGGTAATGATTTGTTTTTTCATAAAAAAACCTCCTTTCGAGCATCTACATTATACCATATTAATAGAAAATTCTCAATTAAAACAACATATTTTCGGAATAGTTAAAAAATAAAAACAATAGAAAACAGATGATTTCAGATGAAAAAGCAGCAGAATCAAAATTCAATTTTCAGGATATCAGATGCAGAGATTCTCTTTCCATTTTCGAGGATCAGGCATTTGTTACTGGTGTCAATTTTTTGTACCTTTCCGGTTACAGAACGATAGGTGCCTCCGTTTTTTTGCTTATCGGGCTGGAAATAGGTAAGAGTTACTTCTGGGGACAGACTGAGGTTTTTCTGAAGCAGCGACAGCTTGGCATCAAGAATTGCTTTTTCATTTTCATCCAGTTCAATCCTCTGCTCTGTCAGGTGGGCGGCCTCTTTCACAGCTGCTTCATAGCCGGTCAGAGCAGCAAAAGGGGAAAACTGAGCAGCCCGGTCAGACATCGGCATAGGGGGTCTTGACGGAGATGTGTGGTGGGGCAGATAAAGAATATCCTCGTACATATAAACCTTCCTTTTTCAGATGAATTAATGGATGCTAGGCCTTATGGCCGCCAATCTGTTTATTTCGTTCCCTAGCTGTAGCGCCCTCCTCCAAACTCATTCCTCTCAAAATAGCATTCCGTCCGTATTTCTTTTTAATAGTCAATATTGCTTGCTGCAGCTTTTTGTCTCGTTCCAGTTCGGCCTGTTTTTTCTTACGCCTTTTTTCAAGGGCAGCATAATCGGTAAAAAGATTCATCTGCTCATAGAGAATGGGGGTGGAGACAGAACGTTCCGGTACTGTATGATTCGCAGTAATGGAGAGACGGCGGATAAGAAGAATGGGATTAACAATGCGGTCAAAAAGGTCAGACGCTGCACGAATCAGTTCTTTTGAAGAAGCTGTATGGCAGCTAAGGCTGGCCGTTCCGTGGGCGTGTCTGGGAATTTGGCGTCCGTAAGAATCCAGGACGACTGGTCCCTGGTAATTGCTGCATCGCTGTGGAACCGCCAAATTTTCAATATCGTATCCTACGGTAAGAACAAGCTGATCCGTGACGAGCTTTTTGTCAGCTAAATCCAGAACAAGCTGATCGGCCATTTCCCGAAGAACAAGTCTTGCTTTTTCTGCGGAATAAGGACAAGGAAGAACCTGACTGCTTCCCAGACTTTGGCTGGTTGGACGATAGGCCTTAATATCTTTGATGGTGCACGGTTCCCAGCCCCAGGCATGATCAATCAGCAACTCTGCATTTTTTCCGAAGAGCGTGTACAAAAGCTCCTCATGGGCGACAGAACATAAGGCCACATCTCCCATAGTAAACATACCATGTTCCTTTAGTTTTCTGGCATAGCCATGTCCTACACGCCAGAAATCCGTAAGGGGCTGATGAGACCAAAGCATCTGGCGGTAGCTCATCTCATTCAGTTCTGCAATACGTACTCCATTTTTATCTGGCGGAATATGCTTTGCCACAATGTCCATTGCAACCTTGCAAAGGAAAAGATTCGTCCCAATCCCAGCGGTTGCTGTAATTCCGGTTTCAGATAGAATGTCCTGAATGATCTTCATGGCGAGCACATGAGGGGAAAGCTGGAAGGCATCAAGATAATCGGTTACATCTATAAATACCTCGTCAATGGAATACACAACAATATCTTCTGGTGCAGCATACTTCATGTAAATGGTATAAATCCGGGTACTGTATTCCATGTAGCATGCCATTCGTGGCGGTGCAATAATAAAATCAATCGCAAGGGAGGGATTGGCCTGTAGCTCGGAAAAAAGGTAAGAGGATCCGGACAGCTTATGCTGTGGTGCACGGTAACGCCGTTCGGAATTGACTTCTATGACCCGCTGCTTTACTTCAAATAAGCGTCCGCGACCTGAAATGCCACAGCTTTTCAAAGGTGGGGTAACAGCAAGACAAATGGTTTTGTCTGTCCGGCTTTCATCTGCAACAACAAGATTTGTATCCATGGGATCTAGTCCGCGCTCCCGGCACTCAACGGAAGCATAAAAGCTTTTCAGATCAAACGCAATGTAGATACGCTCCTTCAAACTTCAATGCCTCCTTAAAATAGATACTGCTGGTTTTATACTTTTAACAGGCTACTGCTGCAACTCTTCTACTTTTTTACACAGCTTGGAATAAATACGTTCCACAAACCATTTTTCATTGGATTTCTGGCTTATTTCATTTACATCAATCCAGGCAATCTGGCTGTTTTCATCTGCTTTAATTCTAATAGGATGCTTTGTATCTGCTTCCAACAAATAGGTAAGATTCAGATGCAGATGAGAGGATACATATTTGTTGTTTTTTTCATGCCCTGCTACCGTTAAAATTTCCAAAGAAAAAATATTGTCAGATACAAAGCTGAAAGAATTTAAACCGCTTTCTTCTGCAATTTCTTTTCGTACAACCTCTTTTAAGTCTGGATTTCCGTCTGCATGACCGCCAAGCCAGGCCCAGGAGTGATATATGTTGTGATATGCCATCAAAACCTTCTGACGTTTCTTGTCTGTAATCCACGCTGCAACAGTAATATGTGCATTCCTGTTATCCCTTGTTAAAATAGAATCTGACTGTGAAAGGTGTCGTAAAATTTCTTCTTTATCCTGTTGTTCCTGCTCGTTATAAGGTATATAGTTTTCAATTTGCGCTTTTAAATCTATAAGATTCATAATGACTGTTTTTCCTCCATAATGATTTTGTTATAGATGTGTATGATTTGAGAATGCGTATGATCAGTTAATTTAAAACCTATTGTGCGTTTGGTATTGCAATCTTGCGAATCGAACATGTGTTCGCATTGCTATCATATCATATGCAAATAGGTATGTCAATACAAAGAGAAGAAAGAGTCATATTTGTTGATATTTCCAGAATAGAGGCAGGTATTATGCTGAATATACAGTTTAAGAAGGTCTATGTATTCACCAATGCAGATATTAAGAAAGAAGGAGTTATTTAAGATCATTTTGGAAGAGAACGCTTTTTTATATCAGCTTCGCGGGAATACGCAGTGTACGCCAGAGGAAAAAGGCTGCTGACGCAGCCGTGCTCCAGCGCAGAAATGTATTAAGGCACATCCTTTTTTGACTTTTGTCTTTACACTTCTGCTTTTTGAATCTCATAGCTTCCATTCTTGCATTTCCGGAACAGAGGAAGCTCCTGAAGAAAGATAATATCCTCTCTTTTTGCCGCATTTCCTTCTGCAAGTATAGCAGCTTTTTTCGTGACAATTCCTCCTGCGCTTTCAACCAGAGCTTCCAGTGCATAGAGAGATTCTCCGGTAGAAATCACATCATCAAGGATGCAGACCTTTTTGCCGCGAAGCTTTTCTGCATCATGGCCATCCAGATATAAGTGCTGTTCTCCAGATGTTGTGATGGAATGTACGGAGACAGAAACCACACCGCTCATATAGGATTTTATACTCTTTCTTGCCACAATAAACTCATTCTTTCCAAGGATTTTACTGATCTCATAAGCCAGAGCAATTCCCTTTGCTTCTGCTGTGATGATAACATCTGCATCACTGATTTTATTTGCGAGTTCAGGTGCACAGGCTGTAATAAGCTCTGTATCTCCCATAATTACAAAACTGGCAAATGCCAGATCATTTTCCAAATCAACAAACGGGAGTATGCGCTTTACACCACAAAGCGTTAATTCATAGTTTTTCATCGTTCTTTTCTCCATTCTGCACATGTTTTCCTTATCATATTTATTTATATTATTATTTTCACAAAGCCTATTTTACAGTCCAAGGCTTCTGGCTGCGATTCCGGCAAGCATTCCAAGAAAAGGATTAGAGATTGCTGTTACAACAAGTGCAGTTCCGCCGACTGCCGGATTTACAGCCAGTGCTGCCGGTGCGTCAAGAACAAATGTCTTAAACAGTCCCAATACAAGAAGGAAACCGGCGATAGATGAGGAGGGAACGTAATTTCCGATTTTTGGAAGCAGGCCGCTTAAAAGAATCACACCTACCACAACCATCATTGCTACACCGGCCCATACTGGATGCGGTGCATTTGCAGTAGCTGAGATAATTGACTCAACCGGTGCGCCGCCAAAGAAGGAGGATCCCATATCGGCAAGGGAAGAAATCAAGGTCAGGTGATCGACATTAAAGGAATCTGCTCCTGCCATGCTGGCAGTAATTGCTCCGAAGGAAATATTGGATCCAATGTTTAAGCATACCATACCAAGCGCGCCGAGAATGACTCTTCCGTTAAGTATGAATTTCTGACGATGAAATTTGTCATCCACGATCACGATATTTTTCTTCTCTTTATTCACAGCCGCTGATACAATACTGGAAACTGTTACAGAAACAACGATAGTGTAAACGAGAGTATTGGCGCTGGAGCTGGTCAAAAGATAAGTAATTACTGCTGCTGCCAGAGATACTCCACCGGCAATTCGGTATTCTTTCATCATACCGACAGCCGCGTTGGTCAGAATCAGACCAACACCAGCCATCATACCGTTTGCAATATCATTTCCAATAAAATCTACAATTTTTGTCAGCATTCCGCATGCGCCTACAATCGTAAGAATTGCTGCTCCAATAAAGATCATGGTACACCGTTCAGAACGATCTCTTCCGCTGGTTCCCGCATAGGTTATGGTTTCTGCCTGAAAAGAGATCGGCGCTACATTTCCCGTAATTACATTTCCCAGCGCTCCGATAAAAAATGCCATGGCCGTCGGAACTGCGGCAAATCCAAAAGAAAGCGCCAAAAGTCCCTGGGGAAGTGCATTCAAAACAACACCAAATACGGCAAGTAAATCTGTCAGTAAGGTACTCATCGTAATTTTTTATTCTCCTTATTTTTGTTAATTAATTTTTCTTATAAATATCTTGTTTTTTATAAGTATACTTAAAAACAATTTGCATTTTAGCACACTTTTTTATATAATAATACTAT
>ENA-ORMO01000894-ORMO01000894.1-human-gut-metagenome-genome-assembly--contig:-NODE-894-length-37797-cov-6.577261_pt1 | contig 37797 bp, 32 predicted proteins | sample MGYA00242106_ERZ509001 | MGnify/ENA primary metagenome ERZ509001 (study PRJEB26280, sample SAMEA2338736) | human gut metagenome | biome: human gut; feature: human-associated habitat; material: faeces...
AGAATACACAAACTTTTTTTCTTCTGCGTCCGCCTCTTCTCTTCATTGGAGAATCCGGTCTATTACCTTTTTCGTAAGCCATGATTGTTTACCTCCTATCAATAGTACAACCGTTCTAAGCTGATTCTCAACTAAACGGTAACTCTTCGTCAATTCCATCTGGAATATTCATAAATCCGTCTGCTGATGCGGCATTCGGTGCAGGTGCAGCCTGGGATGGTGCTCCAAAACCAGCTCCCATAGAAGAATTATGGGCTGTATGGCTGTCACTGACAGCTTTGCTCTCTGCGAACTCCTGCTCTTCCACAACTACATCTGTTGTATAAACCTTGTTGCCATCTCTATTTGTGTAGCTTCCTGTCTGAATTCTTCCGGTCACCACAATACGGATACCCTGACGGAAATATCTCTCTGCAAATTCTGCCTGTTTCCCAAAAGCCACGCAACTAATAAAGTCTGCAGTTGCTTCTCCGTCTCTTTTGAAACGGCGGTCAACAGCTAATGTATATCTGGCAATTGCCATTGAATTTTCACCTGCGGAATATCTTACCTCAGGATCTCTGGTCAAACGTCCCATTAAAATCACTTTATTCATCTAATCACCTCATATTCTAAAAATCGTCAATTAGAATGAATCACGTTTTATGTCCTGGAAATTATAATCCCCAGAAGATATTAAGCTTCTTTTTTAACAACTAAATATCTTAAAACATTGTCCATAATACGTACATGACGTTCTACTTCTGCTGGGCAAGCAGCATCTGCTTCAAACTGAATGAAGTAGTAGTAACCTTCGCGCATTTTCTGGATTTCGTAAGCTAATCTTTTCTTGCCCCATTCTTCAACTTCTGTTACTGTTCCGTTGTAACGAGCAATATAGTTTTTTGCTTTTTCCACTACTGCTGCACGAGCTTCGTCTTCAATCTTGGCATTTACGACTAATGCTAATTCGTATTTGTTCATGCTTGTTGTAACCTCCTTTTGGTCTTTTGGCCCCCTGACTAACAGGGAACAAGGATAATAATATATCACGAGGTCTTATTCTAACATAAATCTGCTTTCTTTTCAAGTGCTTTTTTATTTTTTCCGTATAAAAAAGGTTTTGCCACATAAATATTAAAAAATTCAATAAGCGGTCCCATAAAAAAAGCTGTAACAATGGTTCCCGCTCCCACAATGGCAGATATTCCAGAAATTTTTCCACCTGCTGCAACATACAATCCAATTCCAGCCAGAACACATACCAGATCACAAAGAATTCTCACATAACGAAATTTTCCAACTTTCCACGTATTTACTATAATCAAGGCTACCGCGTCATAAGTGGACACTCCTAAATCTGCCACAAAATAAAAAGAAGATGCCAGGCACATCATTACAATCCCCAGTATCAAAAACAGCGTCCTGCCAACCATCTGTAAATTTGGAAACCATTTCAGTAGGAATTCATGGGAATACTGAGCTACATATCCCAAAACAGATAAATTAATCACAGTTGCCAGTCCAATGTAATGCTTGTCCGCAAACAAGCTAAATGTCAGGAGACATAAATTAGCTATCACATATAAGGTTCCAAATCCTACTGGGAGTAACGCATCCAACCCCGCCATAAAAGACTGAAAAGGGTCTACCCCAAAAGCCGCTCTTTTAAAAAACCCCACACTAACGCCACAAATCAAAACTCCGAAAACGCACATAAAAATCTTCTTTTTTATCATTATAATCCCAAAAGGAGGAATGTAGTGTGGAACAACAAATTTATACCTATGATTCTCTTGAAGAAATCAAAAAACATGGACATCCCAGATTCCCCTTCCAAACCTATGACACTATTTATAAAAAATATCCTTTGGAAAGTATGGCACTTCACTGGCACAGAGAATTAGAGTTTAATATTATTCTAAATGGAACCGTCCTGGCACAAATTGATGGTATTTCCTATGAACTTCACCCAGGAGATGCTGTATTCATCAATTCTAACATCCTTCATTCTACAAAAGCTGCTTATCCAGGACGCAATACCAGACATATGACCTTAATCCTTGCACCGGAATTTTTAGCTCCAAAAGAAAGCGATATTTACTGTGAGGAAATTCAGCCTCTTCTTGTGAATCCTTCCTTTGGCGGTTTCTGTTTTTCCCAAAAAATCCCCTGGCAAAGAGAAGTAATCCGTCTGCTTTCTTCTGCCGCCTACGCTCACCGTCATCCAGACACCTGCTGTAAAATGCAGGTTCTCGCTGATTTAAGTACCATGTGGGTATTATTAAAAGATGGACTTACACAAGAACAAAAAATATCCTCTATGGACAAAGATGTTATCCTGAAAGAGCGGACACAGAAAATGCTCTCCTATATCCACAATCATTATCAGGATTCTATCTCCATAGAGGACATTGCAGGCGCAGCCCGCATTAGCCGAAGTGAATGCTTCCGTTGTTTTCAAAAATACGTCTGTCAGAAGCCTTTTGAATATGTTATATCTTACCGCCTAAGGAAAGCTGCCAACCTTCTAAAAACCACCAATCTTCCAATTTCTGAAATCAGCATTTGCTGTGGCTTCAACTATCAGAGTTATTTTGGAAAACGCTTTCAGGAGTATTATCAAATGACCCCTACAGCGTACCGCCGCCATACGAATTAGGGGACTTCTTCCTAAGTTCCCTGGTATTTTTCTCTACCAATTTTCTGGCAAGCATAACCTGGTGTTCACATCCCAGGCATTTCAGACGGAAATCCGCCCCTACTCTCAAAATTTCCCATTCATAACTGCCGCAGGGATGCTGTTTCTTCAACTTTACAATATCTCCTACTTCATAATCATAATTCATGTCTCTAAACCTCTCTTATATGAATCTGTTCAAAAACCTGACCAATAGGCGCATTAATAACCAAATCTGCCACACTGTCCCTTGGCGTTTTGTCACGATTAATAACCACTAAGTAACGTCCCTGGAAATAGTCTATCAAGGAGGCCGCTGGATAAACTGACAGGGAAGTACCGCCAATAATCAAAACTTCTGCCTCTGTAATAGCCTTTACAGACTTCTGTAGAATATCCTGATTCAATCCTTCCTCATACAAAACTACATCTGGTTTAATCATTCCTCCACATTTCTCACATGTTGGAATACCATGGCTCTTTTTCATATATTCAAAATCATAAAAAGCACCACATTTCATACAGTAATTCCTGTATACACTTCCATGAAGCTCCAATACCTTTTCGCTTCCTGCCATTTGGTGAAGATTATCAATATTCTGGGTTACTATGGCTTTCAGCTTTCCTGCTTTCTCCATTTCCGTCAATTTCCTGTGAGCTGCATTTGGCATTGCAGTATCGCAAAGCATCTTTGCCTTATAAAAACGATAAAACTCTTCTGGCTTTCTCATGAAAAAACTATGGCTTAAAATCGTCTCTGGGGGATAGTCCCACTGTTGATGATATAGACCATCCACACTCCGAAAATCTGGTATCCCACTTTCTGTGGAAACTCCGGCTCCTCCAAAAAATACAATATTTTCTGCCTCTGAAATTATGGTTTGCAATGCTTTTTCTTTATCCATAGCAAACATCTCTCCTAATATATACCTTCTCGTCTCGCTTGTACTACAAATCGGGTGGCATCATTGCCGGTACAGGTTGACAGGGTAATGATTTTATCTTCCTTGGAAACCGGAACCTCAAACGAAACCAGAGACTGCTGTGCCATACGCTCCAGATAAGCTGCGAAGGCATCATCCCCCTCTGAAAACAGGGTATATACCTCTCCAGCAGCATCTACCACATGGCTTGAAAAAATTTCATAACGGTAGTTTTTCTGTGGCGTACAAATCCATATGTATTTCCCTGGAATAGACGCTTCATCTTTAAAATGTTTTCGCAAAGTCCCGAACATGGAACCATTCTTCATATTATGTCCATAAATAATGGTATTGTAGTCTTCAAAATCACTGCGATTTGTAGAATCCACAAAAATTGCTCCCGCACTATTAGATTTCCCCTCAAAGGTATGCTTCAAATAATAAGAATTATCTGTGCCTTTTACTACTGGATAGCTAATTTCTGTACCTTCTATTTGAATCCAGGCAATAATATCCTGATTAATGGTCTGAAGTCCCGTCCAATCCACTTGAGGAGCCTTCGGTTTTTCTCCCTGTACCTCCTCACCCTGCACTTGAGTCTCTTTTTCTTCTTCTTGCGTATTAACCTTCTCTGTGACAAATTCTCTCATTCTGTCATATTCATCGGTTCCCTGTTTATATTCCAGAAAAATCTGAACTAGTTTGGTTGCCGAAAAAAGAAAGACACCCAATGCCAGAATCAAAATTAAGGTGCGAATCACATCTCCTGCTGTCCTTTTTTTCTTATTTCTACTCATGCTCACTCCTGTTGTACTCTAAATTAATATGTATTGTCATAAAAAGAGATATAGTCTGTAGTAATGACTTCTGGACTTGGCACCAACTGAAGCTGAAGTGTTTCAGATTCCAGAACTGCTCCTTTTGGCAATACCACATTTTTATATACAGAACAATACCCCGGATATTCTCCTGTAGGATTTTTTTCCATTAAAGTAGAAAAAGAAAATGGAACAGTATAATCCACCCTGATAAGGTCCAGACTAAACTGAAAGATTCCAAAATCATCTCCCACGGCATAGACATCATAAGTTCCTTCTGGAAAATCTTCTCCTGCCACTGCAGTTCCTGAAAATTCATAACTTTCTGTCAGCGGATTTGCTTCTTTGCTTCCCATATCCTGCATTTGTGCATTTTCTGTAGAAAACTTCACCGGATAAAATCCGTCTACACACACCAAAGCTCCCTGGAACAATTTTACACCTTCTGCCTGAAAGATTTGTTGCTCTTCCCCAAAGCTCTGTCTATCTGTCAAACCATGTTCCCTATCAAACACACCATAAGAACTTCCCTCTTCTCCTGTAAGTATATATTCTCCCTCCGGAATATCAATTCCTACTACATACATTCCAGCTGCAAGTTCCTGTTCCCATACTTCTCCTTCTGGATTCAGTTCCTCTTCCACAAATGCAAAGGGGTCATAATCATCCAAGAAAGAGTCCTCATCCATGGAAAAGTCTTCATCTTCTGGAAAATCTTCATTCCAAATAACTTCTGACTCTGATGCAATGCCGTCTCCCAGCATCCCATTTATCATTATAATAATTACACCTACAACAACAAAGCCAATAGTCAGAATTAGTCCTGCGGATTTTTTCCCTTGCTTCTGATTTTGGACAAAAGTTCTTTGGGTATAGGCATCTGTACTTTTATACTGAAAAGCACTCTCGTACTTTGCTTTTTGATTCTTCGTTTTCTGTGCAACAGAATCTTTTTGTTTTTCCTCTTCCCTTTTCCTAGTCTGATTCATTTTGGGACTTTGATAGGACTCTGCCTTTCCGTTTTCGTGTACATGACTAAACTTCATATTCATACAATCACTTTGATTCAAAACATCCTTATAAAGTTCGTCTGACTTACGATTATCCATCCCGCACTCTGTACAAACGCCGTCTTTTAATTTACCTCCGCATAAGCTACACGTCTTTTTCATAGTGGCCTGTTCCTCCCCTCTGCTAATTTTATCCTATGGGTATGTGTAAAGATAAGTTTATTATACCAATTTGCAAGGGTAACGGCTAGTCCTAAGTGAATAATTCAGAAGGATTTTTGTACTTCCCAATAAATAAAAAAAGAAGAACTCCTAAATCTCCCTTGGATTTCTTCCTCATTTATAAGTAGCGGGAGCAGGATTTGAACCTGCGGCCTTCGGGTTATGAGCCCGACGAGCTTCCAGACTGCTCCATCCCGCGTCAATTTTTTTATATAAAAAGTATAGACCTGCCAAACTTCTTTGTCAAGCCTTGTTCCTGCTTTTTTTCTATGCTATCCTTTTAAACAGAATTTCATCCTGTGATACAGGCTACAAAGGAGAAAAAGCATGAGTAATACAAATCAAAAACAACAAATATCTGAAACCCATCTTCTTGGGCTTTTGTTAGCTCTGGTAGGTGGTTTTCTGGACACTTATACTTATATCTGCAGAGGTCATGTATTCGCCAATGCTCAGACTGGAAATCTGGTGCTTCTAGGCGTACATCTTACAAACCGAGAGTGGTCCAAAGCATTTCACTATTTTATGCCGGTTCTGGCCTTTGTACTGGGCATTCTCATCTGTGAAATGATTCAAACCCGTTTAAAATGGAAACAAGCCTTTCACTGGAGGCAGGCTGTTGTTTTCATTGAGATTATAATTTTAGTTCTTTCTGGCTTCCTTCCTCTTGGTGCTTCCAATGCTGCAGTGAATATTATGATTTCTTTTGTATGCGCTCTCCAGGTAGAAGCTTTCCGAAAAATGAATGGAAACACCTTTGCAACAACTATGTGTACGGGCAACCTTAGAAGTGCCACAGAGAATCTCTATTTATATACCAAAACCAAAAACCGGAAAATGCTAAGAAACAGCCTTCAATACTACAATGTTATTTTATTCTTTATTCTGGGAGCTGCTGTGGGGGGATTTCTCACACTCCGTCTGGGTAAGGAAGCTATCTGGGTAAATTGTGTAGGGCTTGCTGCTGTATTTTTTGCCATGTTCCGAAGAAGCGAATAGGAGAGGGCTTATGAATCCAAGTTCAGAACATTTAAAAGAGCAGAGAGATCACGGAACTTCTGTTTTCCCTTGTGGACTTTATGAAGTCTTTGAAGATACTGTCTGGTCTGGTGCAAAACACCATTGGCATGACGAAGTAGAAATTATTTATTTTATGAAGGGTGACTATAAAGTAAATGTAAATATGGAATCTTATTCTATTAACCGGGAATGTTTCTTCTTCATTAACTCCGGAGATTTACACTCCATTGAACCACTTTCTAAAAGTGTAGAGTCCGCCATTGTATTCAATCCTTGTATTCTCAGCTTTGAACATTACGATATAGCGCAGACCAGACTGCTGCATCCTCTGGTAAATAAAGAAATCCATTTTCCTCATATGCTGTCAGTTTCTCACCCTGCCTTTTCACGGATTAAACAAGAATATCTGGAAATTATCAATGCGTTTCACCAAACCGGTTTCTTTCTTGCAAAAGATATCCAGATGGTCACAGAAAACCCGGCTTCCCAGCTCTTTATCAGAGCTAGTCTGTTAAAAATCCTTGGAACACTCTCTTCTTTTTCTCTGCTGGCAGAACCAGAAAAAACAGATTATTACCGAGTGGAAACCATCAAACGTTCCCTTGCTTACATCCGTTCCCATTATCAAGAGAAGCTGTATATCCGAGATTTGGCACAGCAGGCAAATATGAACGAACAATATTTCTGCCGTTTTTTCAAAAAGGCTTTGGGAAAATCTCCAGTTTCTTATATTAATGAATACCGCATTAAACAGGCTATTATCCTCCTACAGACCACCGATTTGCCTATTATGGATATTTGTCTAGACTGTGGTTTTCATAATCTTGGAAACTTTCTTAGAGAATTTAAAAAAGATACTGGCTTCACACCTCTGCAATATCGGAAACACTTTTTCCCGAAAAAGTCATAATATTGCAATTTTTCATCAAATAATCGTAAGACCAAGCTAGATTTGTCCCTTATAATAAAGAAAGTTCAAGAAAACAAAGGAACAAACTTACGGAGGTATTACCATGGAAAGAAAATGGTGGCATGACAAAATAGCATATCAAATTTACCCAAAGAGCTTCTACGATTCTAATGGTGATGGAATCGGTGATTTACAGGGTATTATTCAAAAATTAGATTATTTAAGAGACCTGGGTGTAGATATTGTGTGGATTTCTCCCATTTATCCTTCTCCCTTTGCCGATCAGGGATATGATATCTCTGATTACTATAATATCGACCCGTCTTTCGGTACTCTGGAGGATATGGAGGAATTAATCCGAGAAGCTAAGAAGCGTAACATGTATATTTTAATGGACTTAGTAGTAAACCACTGTTCTGACGAGCATGAATGGTTTGAAAAAGCCTGCTCTGATCCAGATGGGGAATACGGAAATTTCTTCTACATTGAAAATCGCAAAGAAGGTCAGGAGCTTCCTTGTAACTGGAGAAGTTATTTTGGCGGCTCTGTCTGGGAACCATTGCCAGGACATCCAGACAAACAGTATATGCATGTTTTCCATAAGAAACAGCCGGATTTAAACTGGGAAAATCCCGCAGTCAGAGAAGAAGTGTACAAAAATGTAAACTGGTGGTTGGACAAAGGTTTAGCTGGCTTCCGCATTGATGCAATTATTAACATTAAGAAAAAACTCCCTTATAAAAACTATCCCACAGACAGAGAAGACGGGCTGTGCGACATTGCTTTAATGCTGGAAGATGCTGAAGGTGTTGGAGAGTTTTTAGACGAATTGCAAAGACGTACTTTCTCCCAGTATGATGCTTTCTCTGTTGGTGAAGTATTTAATGAAAAACCAGAAGAGCTTCCGGATTTTATTGGTGATGGAGGTTATTTCTCCTCTATCTTTAACTTTTCCACCAATGTATGGGGAGGCAGCGATAAAGGATGGTATGACTGCAAAAGAATAACACCTGATGCTTACAAAAAATGCCATTTTGATGCTCAGAAAAAAATTGGCGACCATGGTTTCTATTCCAATATTATTGAAAACCATGACCAGCCCAGAGGCGTAAGCTATTATATTCCCGAAGGAGAAGTATGCCTGGAGAGTAAAAAAATGCTGGCAGCTCTGTATTTCCTTATGAGAGGTCTTCCTTTTATCTATCAGGGACAGGAAATCGGTATGGAAAATCTGCCGATGATTCCTATTGAACAGGTAGATGACATCAGCGCCCTTGATCAGTATCAAGTAGCTCTGGATGCAGGATTTACCTCTGAAGAAGCTCTGAAGATTATTTCTCTTCGCAACCGTGATAATGCAAGAACACCTGTACAATGGAGTGCAGAAAAAAATGCCGGATTTACCCAAGGTACCCCATGGCTTATAGTAAATCCCAATTATACCAAAATCAATGTAGCATCCCAGGAACAGGATGGCAATTCCGTTCTTGCGTTCTATAAAGAACTGATTGCGCTTCGTAAAAATCCAGATTACAAAGAAACCTTTGTATACGGTGATGTAATTCCTTTTGAAGAAAACCGCCACAATCTTATGGCTTATCACCGAAAAGGAGAAAAAGATCTTTTGGTTCTTGGAAACTTCCAAAAAGAAACTCAGGAAGTGACGCTTCCTTCCAAATGCAAAAACATCCTGCTGAACAACTATCCAAATGTTGAGATAGAAGGAACACAAGTAACCTTAAAAGGCTATCAGGTATTCGTCATAGAATTATAAAAAACTGCCTCTAACAGCATATGTTGGAGGCAATTTTATTTCTATTGCATAGGATAAGATATAGTACTCTGCTATTAGGAGGAAAACATCTATGCATACCATACCCCTTTGTCAGCTTCCCAAGGGTAAAACCGGACTCATCCAGGGAATTTCCTGTTCCTCAGAAAAAATGGAAGAAAAAAAGGCTCTTATCTGCCGCCTTCTGGATCTGGGTTTTTGCCAAAACACACCGGTATCCTGCATTAATACAGGGATGTTTCATAATCCTAGGGCTTATCTTATCCGTGGCTCTGTCATTGCTCTCAGAAACCAGGATGCCCAGATGATTCAGGTAAATTGCAATGAAAAAAATGAAACTTTCCAGAGGGATGTCTTATGAAAAAAACAAATAATGTTTCTTCTGTTCCCATAATAGCCCTGGCAGGTAATCCCAATGTAGGAAAAAGTACCATTTTTAATGCACTTACAGGGCTTCATCAGCATACAGGCAATTGGTCCGGAAAAACGGTAGAGCTTGCCAAGGGCATCTGTAAAATACAAGACACACCCTATTCTATTGTAGATTTACCTGGCTGCTATTCTCTTTGCAGTACCTCTCTTGAAGAAGAAATTGCCAGAGATTTTCTAATCCAGGAAAAGCCTCAACTTGTGGTCATAATCTGCGACCCTGTCAGTCTGGAACGAAACCTTACGTTAGTGCTGCAAATTCTACAATTTACTACTCAGGTACTTCTTTGTATTAATCTTATGGATCAAGCGAAGAAACGGAGCATCCATATTTCCTGTGAGAAGTTAGAAGAAGAGTTGTCCATTCCAGTAGTTGCCATAACAGCCCGAAAAAAATCTGATATTATCCGGCTAAAACTAGCTATGGCACAGGCTGTCCAAAAAAACACTTGTACATGTCCAAAACAGCCTGTTATAGAATCTATGTGCCAGAATACTTACGCTGCTTCTGCATCTTCTCTATACCAAAAGGCTGTCACCCAAAGACAACCCAAATCTTCACACATAGGAAAACGCTCTTTTACTGCTGATAACCTGTTTACTGGAACTTTCACTGGAATCCCCTGTATGTTACTATTCCTGCTTCTTATCTTCTGGCTTACACTTGCAGGTGCAAATTTTCTTTCTGATAAACTTTCCTCCACACTTTTTTCTCTGGAGCCAATATTGTTTCACAGTCTTTCTATCATCTTACCAAAAAACTTATGTCAACTTATTGTATATGGCATTTATCGAGTTACTGCATGGGTGGTAGGTGTTATGCTACCTCCTATGGCAATTTTTTTCCCATTGTTTAGTCTCTTAGAGGATTTTGGTTATCTTCCACGGGTGGCTTTTAACCTAGACTGCTGTTTTGCCAAATGTCATTCCTGTGGAAAACAAGCGCTGACCATGATGATGGGATTTGGATGTAATGCTGCTGGTGTTATGGGATGTCGTATCATTGACTCCCCAAGAGAACGCCTGATTGCCATTCTTACGAATAATTTCGTCCCCTGTAATGGACGTTTTCCTACTATTATTGCTATTTTAAGTTTGTTTTTTATAGGACAGAAGGTTTCTTTGGAAAATGGACTATCTACTTTGTTTCTGTCTCTTTTGCTTACTGGCGTAATTCTTTTTGGCACTGTTATGACTTTCCTGTGTTCCTGGCTCTTATCGAAAACTCTGCCCAAAGGAATCCCCTCCTCTTTTACCTTAGAACTTCCTCCTTATCGTAAGCCACAAATTCTTTCTGTACTTGTACATTCTTTTTTCACCAAGACTCTGCAGGTCTTAAAAAGAGCTATTATAGCTGCCGCTCCGGCTGGGCTTCTTATTTGGATTCTGGCAAATGTTTCCCAAAATGGTGTTTCCCTGCTGGAATCCGCCTCTGGTTTTTTGGACCCTTTTGCACAATTTCTTGGACTGGATGGTACTATTTTACTGGCTTTTCTTCTTGGAATGCCTGCAAATGAAATTGTAGTGCCTATTATGATTATGTCATACACAGCCGGCTCCTCTCTTGGAAGTCCCATCAATCTCGCCTCTATGCACAGGATTTTCATGGAACAGGGATGGACTCTTCAAACTGCTGTATGTGTTTTGGTTTTCTGTCTCATGCACTGGCCCTGTGCTACTACACTTCTCACCATAAAAAAAGAAACCCACAGCCTGAAATGGACGGCGCTTGGATTTCTATTACCTACCGGTATGGGGCTTCTATTTTGCGGAGTTGTGAACTGGATGTTTCAGGTGATAGGATAATTTCATGAGTTTGTATCGTAAAAAAGTTATTTATTAAAAACTTTTTTACGATACAATTTCATTGACCTTTATTTTAAAAATTCCAGAAGCTCCGGATAGTCTTTTGCATGTTTTCTTACATAACATCTTTTAAAACCAGCAAATGCACTCTCCCTGCTTAACAATCCCCGAAGAGTTCTTAGAGTAAATGCTGAGTTCTTATTTTCTTTAAATTTATTAAGATTTATATACAAGACATTCATCTCTGTCTGCAGCAAAGTAAACCTCAACTCACTTTTGTAAACACGCATACCTGTATTTTTCAAATTAAATACCTCTTCTACCAGTCTTGCGGTTTTTATTGCCTTTTCATCATTTGAGTCTTTGACCAATACCTTGACATCATTCATCTCTATATTAAAAGACAAAACTTTTTCCGGATCCACCTCACAACAATCTAAAATCTGACCTTCATATTTCTTTTGATTCTTCACGTTATTACAATGTCCACATGACCAGAATAAGTTTTTCCAATCAAATTCCCGATCTTTATACTTTCCATTTTTATGAGGTAACAAATGCTCTATCTGTGGGTCTTGCAGATTTTTCATTTCACACACATAACATTTATCATGAAAATCCTGCCTTAGCTGCTGAACCACATCTGTAAGCGCATAGATTCCGTTTTCTTTTCTGGATTCTGTCAAAAGAGAAGCCGGTGCTGGCAAAGTTCTTTCTACTTTTACCATCAAATATCCTCCCTGTTTGCAAACTCCAACTTTAATCGTTGATATTCCGTTGCAATATCCAATGCCAGATAATCAGGAATTTCATCCAGAAACATTTCCAGTTTTGCAACCTCCACAAGGTCTTCATCTGTCAATTTCTCTTTGCTCACAATTTCCTTATACTTCTGAAATTTCTCTGATAAAAGCTGTGACATTCCATCTACATTAAAATACCCTTCTACAATACCATTGTAGGGAACATCAACTAAACCATGATCCACTAACACATGATTTTCCAAATCATAGATTACCGTATCTTTCAAGCTATTTAAAATAAAAGGTGAATGAGTGGTCACAATAAATTGAATATTAGGAAATATGGTTGTTAAAAGTCCCAGAATATTTCTCTGCATCTCCAAATGTAAATGAGTCTCAATTTCATCAATCAACACAATTCCAGGCTGCAAAAAATGAAAACTTTTGTTTGCATTTTTCTCCATTCTCATAATTAAATCTACGATAATATCCAGAACCGCTGCATATCCACTTGACAAAGTATCAAATCCAAATGGGTTATGCCCTTTTTCCTCAATGTAAAATGTAAATTCTCCTTCATCAAAAACCAGATGAAGCTCTGTGTCACTAAATATTTGCTGTAAAAGTTTCTCAAACTGCAAAAACCAAATTTTAATTTCTTCTGCTTTTTCCTGCTTTCCATTGGCAATGGCCAGTGCCTCCGTCATCTTTAAATCCAGCAAATATTTAATAAACTCATTTCTTGGTCCCTCTGTGGTTCCATAACCACTCTTCAATTCTACTTTCTCCACGTGCTTTGGTTTTTCCGGCTGAAATTTCCGCTCTGCTCCGTAATACGCCAAAAGAAATCCGCTATTCTTAAAGGTTTTTATCCACTGTCCTTCTGGAACGTTAAATTCTGCTTTTATGCAATTTTCGTATTCTTCTAAGTATGGCAGTGTCTTAAATGCCTTTGCATATGCCAGCAGCCGTTTCGCCACCCCTGAATCTGTCTGTTCGCTTTCCTGCGGCTTTATCTCCATCTGCTCCACAAAAGCTGCAACGTCATCACTAAAGGGTGCAACTCCAGACGCTTGGTAATATTCTCTATTCATCATAAAGTACTGATTTAAATATTCTAAAACACTTGTCTTACCACTTCCATTTTTTCCGGTTAAGATTAAGTGTTTCATTTTATCTTTTGACAATGGAATATAAATATCTTTTAAATGTCTGACATTCATAATTTGCAATTCGGTTATAAATAATCTTTCCATTATCATCCTCCCCAAATTAAGGCCTTTTTGATTTTCATCATAGCATAAAAAACAGATTCATGGAATCTATTTTTCATTAAATTCCATGGTTTTGTCCGCGCTGATTTTTTCCATATAAAGCGAAATTCCGCCTGTAATGCCATAGGCCAGTGTCTGGTCTTCACGCTCCGTATTGGGATAATATCTTCTGCATTCTGTAAAGGTAATAGGTAGGGTATTTTTAGAAGTCAAGGTGGAGATTTATTTTTTCTTGCACTTACAGCATTCCCGCAAACACAGATGCCCCAATTACCGTCAAAAGACCAGCCACTGCAATAGCCAGACTGCTCATGGCTCCTTCTACCTGCCCCATTTCCATGGCCTTTGCAGTACCAATGGCATGAGAGGAAGTTCCAAGCGCCAGACCTTTTGCAATGGGATGTTCTATCTTAAATATCTTACATACAAATTCTGCCATAACATTCCCCATAATTCCCGTAATAATAATAGAGGCTACGGTAATAGTCACAATCCCGCCCAACTCTTCGGAAACTCCCATTCCTATGGCTGTGGTAATGGATTTTGGCAACAAAGTCACATATTGTTCATGATTCAATCCAAAGAGCATAGATAATCCCAACACACTCACAAGGCTTGCCAGAACTCCACAAATAATTCCTGCTGCCACCGCCTTGAAATTTTTCTTTAATAAAGATATCTGTTCATACAGCGGTACTGCCAAACATACTGTTGCCGGAGTCATAAGATAGCTGATATACTTTGCCCCTTCATTATATTGCTCATAATCAATATCCAGAAGCACAAGCACTGCCATCACACAAAGCACTGCCAGAAGCAGGGGATTCAGAATCGCCAGCTTAAATTTCTTTTTCAGAAGCAGTCCCACTTCATAAGCCAGCAGACTGATAACTGCCCCAAAAAAGACCGAGTCAATGAGAAACTTTTCCATTTTTTTTCTGTTCCTTTCTAATAATTTTCTGTGCCACTTGTCCAGTTACTGCCATAACAATTACCGTAGTAAGGAGTGTAATCAGTACAATCGGAACCCATACAGGCTGCAAGGCGGGCCAGGATTCCAACAATCCCACACCTGCCGGAATAAACATAACCGGCATAATTTCTATTAAAAAATCTGCTGCTTCCTTTACTTGATGCACCTTTAGTATACCAGTAGTAAGCGCCACAAGCATAAGAACCAACCCATACACACTGGCAGGAATAGGCAGTGGAATCAGAATACGCAATAGTTCTCCCAACAAAGAAATAAATAAAATAATGGCAAATTGTCGCAAATATTTCATACATAGCCCTCTTTTCATCTGAATCTCATATCACCCATTCATTATAGGCATCCTGAAAAATGAAGTCAACTTTTTCTGGCTGTAAATATGGACAAAATATTTCTGCTGTGGTAGCATAATTTTAGAATTATGACAAAAAACTATATCAAAAGGAGTAAAAACTCATGAAAGTACAAGAACGTTTTTTAAGATACATTTCTGTTGATACAACCTCAGACCCTTCTTCTACTACCTTTCCAAGTACCAAAAGTCAGTTGAATTTTGCTGATTCTCTGGTAAGAGAAATGAAAGAAATGGGGCTTAAGGATGTAAGTTGTGATGAAAACGGCTATGTTTTCGGCACAATTCCTGCTACTATAGAAAACTACCAGGGACCTGTACTGGGATTTATTGCTCATATGGACACAGCACCAGCCTCTTCTGGCGCAAACATCTGCCCTCGCATCATTGAAAACTATGATGGAAAAGAGATTGTCCTAAATCAGGAAAAGAACATTCTTATGAGCCCTTCAGAATTTGAAAACCTGCAAAAATACCAGGGGCAGGATTTAATTGTCACAGACGGAACCACCTTATTAGGCGGTGATGACAAAGCCGGTCTTGCAGAAATTCTCACAGCAGCAGAATATTTCCTCACCCATCCTGAAATCCCTCACGGTACCATCCGAATTGGATTTACACCAGATGAAGAAATCGGTCAGGGCGCAGATCGTTTTGATGTAAAATGTTTTGGGGCTGATTTTGCCTACACCATGGATGGTGGAGAGTGCGGAGAATTGGAATATGAAAACTTTAATGCTGCTTCAGCCATGGTAGAGATTACAGGCCTGAGTATTCACCCAGGCTCTGCCAAAAACAAAATGAGAAATGCCCTCAGCATTGCAATGGAATTTGAAAATCTTATGCCGGCAGCTCAAAAACCGGAACACACAGAAGGCAGAGAAGGTTTCATTCACCTGGACGCCATGAGCGGTTCCGTAGAACACGCCACCATGGAATATATTATCCGTGACCATGATAAAACTCTGTTCCAGAAGAAAAAAGAAGTTATGCAGCAGGCAGCTGCCTATATGAATAAAAAATATGGGGAAAGTACCTTAGATTTACAAATTGAGGATTCCTACTTTAACATGAAAGAAAAAATCGAACCCCATATGCACCTGATTGATAGTGTTCTGTCTGTTTATGAAAAACTGGACATTCAACCTAAAATAGTTCCCATCCGTGGTGGCACAGATGGAGCTAGACTCTCTTACATGGGTCTTCCCTGTCCAAATCTTGGAACCGGAGACCACAACTGTCATGGACATTTTGAATTTGTATGCATCCAGTCCATGGAAAAATGCGTACAAGTAATTATAGAACTCTGTAAACTGTATGCTGAATTTTAAAAACAAATAAACTTCCAGACATCAAAAGAGCTTTGCAGCATTTCACCGCAAAGCTCTTTTGATATCTTTACCCAGCTACCTGATTTCCAGTATAAAGCTGGTAATATTTTCCTTTTTCTGCCATTAATTCTTCATGAGAACCTCTCTCAATAATCCGTCCCTGCTCCAGTACCATAATACAATCACTATTTCGTACTGTGGAAAGTCTATGGGCAATGACAAAGGTGGTTCTTCCTTCCATAAGCCTATCCATACCTTCCTGAACCAATTTTTCAGTTCTGGTATCAATGGAACTGGTGGCTTCATCCAGAATCAATACCGGTGGGTCTGCCACTGCTGCCCTGGCAATTGCCAGAAGCTGTCTCTGACCCTGACTTAAATTAGAGCCGTTTCCTTTTAACATAGTGTTATAACCATCTGGGAGTCTTCGGATAAATCCGTCTGCATTGGCCAGTTTTGCTGCTGCTATCACTTCCTCATCCGTGGCATCCTGCTTTCCATAACGGATATTATCCATAACGGTTGCTGTAAACAAGTTGGTTTCCTGAAGAACAATTCCCATAGATTTTCTCAGATCACCTTTTTTAATCTTATTCACATTGATGCCATCATACCGGATTTTCCCATCTTGAATGTCATAGAAACGGTTCAGCAGATTGGTAATGGTAGTTTTCCCTGCCCCTGTAGAACCAACAAAAGCAATTTTTTGTCCTGGTGTAGCGTACATTTTAATATCATGAAGTACAATTTTGTCATCATTATAACCAAAATCCACACCGTCCAGAACCATATCCCCTTTTAGCTCCACATAGGTAGTACTGTTATCTGCCTTGTGATAATGTTTCCATGCCCAGCGCCCTGTACGTTCCTTACTCTCTGTAAGCTGTCCGTTTTCCTCTTTTGCATTGACTAACTCCACATATCCCTGGTCTGCCTCAGAAGGCTCATCCATTAAATCAAAGATTCTCTTAGCACCTGCCAAAGCCATAACAATACTGTTTAACTGCTGGCTAATCTGATTAATAGGCATGGTAATGCTCTTGTTAAAAGTAAGAAAACTTGCCAGTCCGCCCAAAGTAAATCCCCACACATGGTTAATTGCCAGGATTCCACCTACAATGGCGCAGACCACATAATTCATATTTCCCAGCTGAGCGTTTACCGGCCCTAGATAATTTGCAAATTTATTGGCATTATTCGCACTCTCAAATAACTCATTATTAATTTCATCAAACTTCTCTTTTGCCTCTTCCTCATGACAGAATACTTTTACCACTTTCTGTCCTTCCATCATTTCCTCAATATAACCATTGACTTTACCAATATTAATCTGCTGGTCCATGAAAAATTTTCCAGAAAGAGAAGCAATCTTTTTGGTAGCTGTCACCATAATGACCAGCATCGCCACAGTAACCAAGGTAAGGGGCACATTGAGAATCAACATACTAATAAATACACTGACAATGGTAATGAGACTGGAAAGCATCTGTGGTATACTCTGACTCACCATCTGACGCAGGGTATCAATATCATTGGTATATACAGACATAATATCCCCATGTGGATGAGTATCAAAATATTTAATAGGCAGACTTTCCATTTTTGCAAACATATCGTTTCGCAAATCCCTTAGAGTTCCCTGAGTAACATAAATCATAAGCCGATTATAAAGATAGGCAAAAAACACACCAATCATATAAAAAGCTGCTACTCTTAAAATTGCCATGCCAAAAGGCCCAAAATCTGGAGTGTCTGCCTGAGCAAGGGGAACAATGTAGTCATCAATCATAGTTTTCATAAACATGGTTCCCTGAACATTGGCAAGAACGCTGGCAAAAATTCCAATCACTACTACGATCAGGTGAAACTTATATTTCTTTCCCACATAGGCCATAACTCTTCCAAGAAGTTTCCCTGGGTTTTCCACTTTATGTTCTGGCATATGCTGTTTTCTTTTTTTCATTCCTGCCATTAGTCCTCACCTCCCATGTTTGCAGTCTGGTCAAAGTCTCCGCCGCCCTGATTCTGGGATTCGTAAACTTCTCGATAAATAGCATTGTGTTCCAACAGCTCCTCATGCGTTCCAAAACCATGAATGCGTCCATTGTCCATAACCAAAATCCTGTCTGCATCCTTTACGCTGGAAATTCTCTGGGCAATAATCAGCTTGGTGGTATTGGGAATTTCCTCTGCAAATGCCTTTCGTATTTTCGCATCTGTAGCAGTATCTACTGCACTGGTGGAATCATCTAAAATCAAAATCTTAGGTTTCTTCAAAAGAGCTCTGGCAATACAAAGCCTCTGCTTCTGTCCTCCAGACACATTACTTCCACCCTGTTCAATATAAGTCTCATACTTTTCTGGCATTCTCTCAATAAATTCGTCGGCACAGGCCAGATGACAGGCACGGATACACTCTTCCTCTGTGGCATTTTTATCTCCCCAACGCAGGTTATCCAAAATCGTCCCACTGAAAAGCACATTTTTCTGAAGCACCACAGATACCTGATTCCGAAGCACCTCCATATCATAATCCCGTACATCAACACCGCCTACCTTCACCTGACCAGAGGTCACGTCATAAAGACGGCTGATAAGACTTACCAAACTGGATTTGGCACTGCCTGTTCCCCCGATGATACCAATCGTCTCACCAGAGTGAATTTCCACATGAATATCCTTTAACACAGGCTCTCCACTGGACTTTTTGTATGCAAAATCTACATGGTTAAATACAATGCTTCCATCCTTTACCTCCATAACAGGATTCTCTGGATTCTGTAAATCACTAGTCTCGTTCAGCACCTCTGTAACACGCTGAGCAGAGGCAAAACTCATGGTTACCATAACAAAAATCATAGATAGCATCATAAGACTCATCATAATGTTCATACAATATGTAAGCAAGCTCATAAGTTCTCCTGTAGTCAACTCATCCACCACAATCATTTTGGCACCCAGCCAGCTCAATCCCAAAATACAAGCATAAACCGTAAGCATCATAAGGGGCATATTGGCTACAATAATATTTTCTGCTTTTACAAACATTTTATATACATTTTCTGCTGATTTGAAGAACTTCTGATTTTCGTAGTCCTCTCTTACATAGGCTTTTACCACCCGAATACCTGTAATATTTTCCTGTACACTGGCATTCAAATCATCATACTTTTGAAATACTTGCTGGAAATATTTCACAGCACGACTCATAATCAGTATGAGACAACCGCCCAGAGCAATTACAGCAATTAAATAAATACTGGCGAGCTCTGCATGAATCGTAAATGCCATAACCATGGCACAAAGAAGGCTGGCAGGCGCTCTGGTAAACATACGCAGAAGCATCTGATAAGCATTCTGCAAATTCGTCACATCTGTTGTCAACCTGGTAATAAGCCCTGCTGTACTGTATTTATCAATATTAGAAAAAGAAAAGTCCTGAATATTGTCATACATAGCTTTTCTCAAATTTCTGGCAAATCCTGTGGATGCCCTGGAACCGTATTTTCCTCCCATGACACCAGCCCACAGACCACAAAGAGCCAGCAAGCCCATCATGGCTCCCACCTTATAAATATGGTTAATATCCCCTGTTTCCACACCTTTATCAATAATAGATGCCATAAGCAGAGGAATCATTGTCTCAAACAAGACTTCTAAAATCATAAATACTGGTGTTAAAATAGAATCTTTTTTAAATTCCTTAACCTGAGCAGCTAAGGTCTTTAACATAAACATCCCTCCTAATTTTTCTGTAAAACTCGCTTTCACTTATTCTTCTCTGGGGTCACCAACCGCCTCTGCCCCCAGATACTCTTCCAGGGTAATTCCCTGCTCCGTAATTTCTTTTGCCGCTTCTTTTCCCACATACCGGTAATGCCAGGGTTCAAAAATAACCCCTGTAATTTCTGTGCTTCCAACTGGGTAGCGGAGAATAAAACCATATTTCCAGCAATTTTCCATAAGCCACTGCTGATCCTCTGTTTTCATCTGTCCCTCATCCAACTTGGTATAAGTAGATGCCGTAATATCCACAGCAAGTCCAAGTTGATGCTCACTGGTTCCAGGCCTTGCCACCACTGTGGCGGCCTCAGTTTCTGCCGCTTCCCCTGTAAGCCCTTTTTCCTGCTTTACTCTAGCAATCTTATTCTGAAACAGCACAGTCTGGGTATCCCAGTCACGATAAGCAGAACATACCATCGGAGTCCTTCCATCACTGTAGGCATCAGAAAGCATTTCTTCTAAATCATCAATAATTCTCTCATCTACCATATAAACACCGCCCTGAACAGGTGCAGTCGTAATCTCCGGCAGATTATCTTCATCCAAAGGGTTTTTCCCATTCACCAGCTTTAAATACCACTGATTTTTTTCACTGTCCTTCGCTGTTTGTATCCTTTCTTCCGCTGGTGTATCCTTTTCTTTCTCTTTTTTCTTGGCTTCTTGTTCCGCATAAGCCTGCTTTGCCTTTTGCTCTGCTGCTCTGTTCTGCTTTATTTTTCCAACTCCTACCCCTATAGCACCAATCACACATAAAGTTCCTACAACCACCAGGGCAATCCTTCGGTTTCTTTGCTGTATCCTTCTTTTATTTCTTCTCTGACGCGCACGGATTCTGGCTCTTTTTCTAGCCTCTTCCTCTTGTGATAGTTCTTCTTGTTCTCTTGGAGGCCTCTTTTTTTTATGCGACACATCCAGCAGGACAAGCTCCATGTCTGTCCGCTTTTGTTCCTGTTCCTTATCTCTATAATCTTCTGCCATAATGCTGTATCTCTCCTATAAATGAACGAAATCCACTGTTATCCCAGAATATTATAGCACTATTTTTTCTTGGTTTCCCTACATTATTACACTATTTTTTAATTTCGTGCAAATGCCCAAAGAAAAATAAAAGATTATTCCATAAAATGTATATCAGAAAAAAATTCCTGGCTACTGTTTCATGCAATAATCTCTTATTAAACAAAAGTATTTATCTGTTGGATATCATATTTTTGTATTTTTTTAATTCTTTCTCTATCTTCTGAAATTCTGTCATACGCCATTCCCAGTTAGGGCTTCCCACAGTTCCCGGTGTATTCATATGCCCCTCTTCTCCTAATCCCAGGATATCCTGTGCAGGAACCACTGCATATTCTGCATTACTTTTTAAGACGTAGGCAAGAAGCTTGTCTTTTACACTGCCCTGGCAAAAGCCTTGTTTTTTCAAAAATCTGCGGATTTTCCTCTGGGCTGCTTTAGATTGTTTTCCATACCATTCCATTAATGTATCATTATCATGGGTTCCTGTATAAAGAATGGTATTTTCTCCATTTAAAGCATTATCGTAAGCATATTTCCCATTGGTTTCAATGGAAAAGACCAGAATTTTCATTCCTTTCAGGTGATAATGCTCCTTTAATGTGAGAACTTCTGGGCGCAAATCTCCCAAATCTTCTGCTACCAGATGAACACCTGGTATTTTTTCCTGCAAAGTGTCCAATACCTCATAACCTGGTGCTTCTATCCATTCACCCTCTATAGCAGTGGGACAACTTGCTGGAATCTTCCAGTAGGTATCGAATGCCCGGAAATGGTCAATCCGAACCAAATCAAACAATTTGCTGCTATAACCAATCCTATCTACCCAGAACTGATATCCATGAGCTTTCATGTATTCCCAGTCATAAATAGGATTTCCCCAGCGCTGACCTGTTTCGCTGAAATAATCTGGCGGAACCCCTGCAATGAAAATCGGGTGTCCCTCTGTGTCCAGCAGGAAGTTATCTTTTCCTGCCCATACATCTACAGAATCCACCCCTACATAGAAAGGTACATCCCCCATAATCTCAATTCCTTTTTCATTTGCCAGGGTTTTTACCTGCATCCACTGGGTATAGAACACATACTGTAGAAACATCTGATAGCTTGCTTCCGCTTCTACTTCCTGGGAAAGTGATGTTCTATTTTCCGGCCAGGATTTTGCCTCTTGACTCCATTCATTCCAGCATTTTCCTTCATTAGCATCTTTTAAGGCACGAAACACGCTGTATTCAGATACCCATTTCTGGGAAACGAATTTCTGATAGCTTTCTTTTTCCTGTCCATTCTTTTCCGAAAATACACGGTAAGCCTTTCTCAAATACGGTGTCTTAAATCCTCTCACAGCTTCATAATCCACACTTTTTGCCCTGCTGCGAAAAGCCGGAATCTCTTCTTCTAAAAATCCTTCCTCTTTTAACAGTTCTAAACTGATATATAACTCATCACCTGCACAGGAAGAATAAGGCTGATAGGGCGAATTTCCGTATCCAAGAGGATTTAGAGGCAGAATCTGCCAAATTTTTACTCCGTTTTCTTCCATCACCTGAATCCAGTGCCAGGCTGCAGGCCCTAACTCTCCCACACCTGTGGAAGAAGGAAGAGCTGATACCGGCATTAAAATTCCTGTTTTTCTCATATTGTTTATCCTCCGGTATCTTTTATAAATGCCAGATATCTCTGTTATATTCTGCAATGGTTCTATCAGAAGAGAAGAAACCTGCTTTTGCAATATTCACTAACATCTTCTTTACCCATGCCTGTTCATCTTCATAATCTTCTAACATCTGTTCTTTTGTTCTAATGTAATCCTTCACGTCAAGAAGTGCCATAAACCAATCTTTTCCCACGATTTCTTTATACAGACGTGCCAGATTCTCAGGGTCACCAATACGAATCAGATCTTTGCTGATAATAAAATCTACCAGTTCCTCCACCTTGGGATCCTTGTCATAAATATCTGCTGCACAATATGCTCCAGTTTCATACAGTTCAATCACTTTCTCTGACTTTTCACCAAAAATATAAATGTTGTCATCACCTACCAGTTCATGAATCTCCACATTAGCTCCATCTTCTGTTCCAAGTGTCACTGCACCATTGAGCATAAACTTCATATTTCCAGTTCCAGACGCTTCCTTGGATGCCAGAGAAATCTGCTCTGAAATGTCGCATGCTGGAATAAGCTTTTCTGCTTTTGTTACGTTGTAGTTTTCTACCATAACAATCTTAAAGTATGGGCTTACTTCCGGGTCATTTTCAATTAACTGCTGCAGGCACAGAATCAAGTGAATAATATCCTTTGCAATGGTATAAGCCGGAGCTGCTTTTGCACCAAAAATCATAGTAATAGGACGTTTTGGAAGATTTCCCTTTTTGATTTCTTTATATTTATAAATAGCATACAAAGCATTCATCTGCTGCCTCTTATACTCGTGAAGACGCTTAATCTGAATATCAAAAATAGAATTTTCATCAATTTCTATATCTTGAGTCTTTTTCAAATATTTCTTAAGCTCTGTTTTTGCCTCTTTCTTAATCTCTTTTAATTTTCCAAGAACTGTTTCATCTTCTTGATACGCCAGAAGTTTTTCCAATTCCTGTGCATTTTCCAGATATCCATCCCCAATAAGCTCTGTAATATAATCCGACAGTTTATGGTTGCAATGTACCAGCCAGCGGCGGAACGTGATACCATTGGTCTTATTCTGAAATTTCTCCGGATAAATGTCATAGAATGGTTTCAGCTCAGATTCCTCTAAAATCTGTGTATGAAGAGCAGCCACTCCATTCACTGCATATCCAAAATGAATGTCAATATGTGCCATATGCACACGGTTCATCTCATCAATGATATAAACTTTCTCATCATGGAAATCTCTTCTCACTCTTCTGTCCAAGTCCTGAATAATAGGTACTAAGTGAGGAACTACTTTTTCCAGATAGGAAATCGGCCATTTCTCCAGAGCCTCTGCCAAGATTGTATGATTCGTATAAGCACATGTCTTGCTCACAACATCCACTGCAGTATCCATATTAAAATGCTTCTCTTCTGTAAGAATACGAATCAGTTCTGGAATGACCATGGTAGGATGAGTATCATTAATCTGAATACACACATGTTCATGAAGCTGGTACAGATTCACTCCTCTTTCCTCTGCTTCTTTTATAATCAGCTGTGCTGCATTGCTTACCATAAAATACTGCTGGTAAATTCTAAGAAGCTGTCCATCCTCATCACTGTCATCTGGGTAGAGGAATAAGGTAAGATTTTTGTGAATGTCTTTTTTATTAAAACGAATTCCCTCTTCAATAATACTTTCATCTACACTGTCTAAATCGAACAAATGCAGCTTATTGCATCCACTGTGATAGCCTGGAACATCAAGATCATACATGGTAGATTGCAATGTAAAATCTTTAAATGGCACTTTAAAACTTACGTTGGTTCTGGTCAGCCAGCTTTTCTCTGTAATCCATGGATTTTTTTCTTCCTGCTGCTTATTGTTGTAGAATTTCTGAAGAAACAGTCCGTCATGATAGTTCAATCCTACTCCGTCTCCGTTCAATCCAAGAGAAGCAATAGAATCTAAGAAGCAGGCTGCCAGACGTCCCAGTCCTCCGTTTCCAAGAGAAGGTTCCAGCTCTATCTCTTCGATTTCTGTTAAATCTTTTCCATTCTTTTTCAGAACTTCTCTGGTCTCTTCAAACAATCCAAGGTTGATTAAGTTATTGGATAATAATTTACCAATGAGGAATTCTGCTGAAATGTAATAGAGTTTTCTTTTTCCCTCATTTGGTTTTTCTTCCTGCATTTTCTCTTTTACAATGTTTAAAAGTGCAACGTAGATTTCTTCATTGGATGCCTGGGAAATTTCCTTTCCAAACAGTTCCTCTACTTTCATTGTTAATGTCTTTTCCATCTGTTCTCTTTCCTTTCTCATACTTTCTTGTTTTCCAGTGCCTCATAGACTCTTAGAATTTCTCCTGTACTCCATGCCTGAGCAAAACATCCTTTTGATGAAGTTGGATTTTTTCCATCGTAAATCTCTGGCAGCTGTCCAATACAGCCTTCTCTCATAGCACTTTCCATAACTTCCAGCTGTTCTTTTACTATTTCTACAGCCTCCCGGCTGTAATGATGAACCTTCAGATAAGCCAGATAATATGCCCCCAGAGGAAATGTCCACACTGTTCCCTGATGATATGCCATATCCCGTTTTTCCACAGGGCCTTCATAGATTCCATGAAACTCTCTGTCATCCTCTTCTAAAGTCCGAAGGCCATAGGGGGTATATAATTTTTCAAATACAGTTTCCACGACCTTTTTTTCTTGTTCTTCTACAAGCATGGTAAAAGGCATGGATACTGCCCATATCTGATTGCAGCGTATCTGTATGTCTGACGTTGTACCGGATACCAAATCCTTCAGACATCCTTTTTCTTCCATCCAGAACTGTTTCTGAAAATTCCCTTTTACCATCTCTGCCAGTTTTGCATAGCTTTCCTTAGATTCATCCACAAGCTCCGCCAGAATTTCCATGATTTTCAATGCATTATACCAATAGGCGTTGATTTCCACCGGCTTTCCATGCCGGGGAGTTGGAAGAATTTCTCCGATCCGCACATCCATCCAGGTAACCTGTGCAAGTCCTTCCCCTGCCTGTATGAGCCCGTCTGTATCCATATGAATCCCAAAATGAGTTCCTGACCTATAATTTTCTATAATGTGCTTCATTACCGGATAAACTTCCTGAACAAACGCAACATCTTTCGCAGCATTATAATAAAGATAAACACCATTAATAAACAGCAGAGCTGCATCTACCGTGTTGTACATGGGCTCTTGTTTCCCTTCCGGAAACAGGTTTGGCATAAGCCCGTCTTTTTCATGGGCAGCAAAGGTGCGGAGGATTTCTTTGGCTTTCTCATACTGTTTCGTAGAAATACAAATACCTGGCAATGCAATCATAGTATCTCTTCCCCAATCTTCAAAAAAAGGAAATCCTGCCAAAATGGTACTTCCATTGGTAGATGCCCTTTTGGCAATAAACTGATTTGCACTTTTTGCAAGTTGCTGTGCAATTGGTGAAGCAAATCCTGCACACTTTTCCAATACCTTCCTATATGCCTTTGCCTCCTGTATAATTGTGTTTGCATTCTTAGAAGATTTTTCCATTTCATATACAATTTCCAGGGTAGCCTTGCTTCCAGCAGATATCATAATAGAAATTTTATGGTTCGCTTTTGCATGTCCACAGGCTCTTCTTCCGTCACACACATCATAAGAATAAAATAACGTTTCTCGCTCCTTAGATATTTTTAAAATCTCCCCATTGGTTCTAAAAAACAGCTTCATTCCCGAACCTTCTATCTTATTTTCCTTGGGACAAAAGTGTATTTCCTGCAAAGGATCCAAATCCTGAGTCTTCGGTACAAACTGAAAAAAAGGTGTTACAGAAAAAATCCCGTCCCTTTTACTTCTATTGTGTATCCTGTACTGCAAGGCAATACGGTTAGCATCCTGCTCCACAGCCATTTCCTTGACAATCTCCACGCCTTTTACATGAAACCGCCACAACGGAGTATCTTCATAGACAAAAGAAGACAGATATTCATATCCTTTCTCTGCTTCTTTTCCCTGAAACTCCTGGGAAGATATGTGAAGCTTTTCTCCCTCTAATTCCAGTTCCTCTCTGAGTCTGTGAATCAGATTGTACCGGTGATTAGGCGGATTGATACATGCCATGAAAAAAGCATGGTCATTTCTGGAAACCCCTCCCAGCATATTCATAGAAGAAAACCCTCCCAGGCCATTTGTCAGCAAATAGCAGTTTTCCTCTCCCCTTTCCAGGGTTTTAAAATCTTGTTTTCCATAAATCCATTTCATATCTGTTTCCATCACATTCTACATTTCTATTCTCGGTTTCGTATTGTAGCACAAGAATAAAATGCCCACATACAAATATCTAAACATATTCTATCAATTATTAAACTCTTCTATTTTTCCTGCCTGATTGCTTCCAGGCACTTATCCATCTCTGTTAAAAAGGCATCAACACTCATTTCCCCATTCAGATAAATTGGAAGATGTTCATTAAAAAAATCTGTCTGTATTTCCTGTTCCCACTTCATCTGATAATTTGGCATCACATGTTCGGATTGTTCTACTGCCTCCACATAGTCTATCTGAAGACTATTTAAATCTTTTTTTGCATACAGCCTTTGTGTATTTTTCCCTTCCCTCTCAGAACGGTATTCCAGAAGTTTCACAGCTCCCCTGGTTACATTTTCATCGTACCCTGCAGTAACAGCCCAGGCACTCATTCTTGGGGAATTCATAAGAATATTTCCAGGAAAGGGAGCAAATCCCATATGCTCCTTTATTTCCTCCGGCATCTCTTCAACCATCCAGTAGCCATTTGCAAAAATTGCCGCCTCTCCATTCTGAAAACGTTCTGCTGCCTTGTCAAACTCTACTTCCACAGCATCCTCAAAGGTATATTCAAATATGAAAGTAAGCATTTCTAAAAGCTCAGACATACTTTGATTTTCATAACTTTTTTGAAAATCTTCTTTTAAAAACTTGGCTCCCTCTTCCGTTCCATAAATATAACTGGTAGCAAAAAGCATGGGCACCCAATAGGTTCCAGAACCGTGAAGAGATAACGGTGTAATTCCCTGTTCCTCCAGTTTTGCAAGACAAGTAAAAAATTCTTCCCAGGTTTCCGGAAATTCTTCATATCCTGCCTGTGCAAGAAGTTCTTTATTATAAATAATTCCCGCATAAGACTGAATCGAACTTCCAAGGGGCGAAAGATAAATAGCCCCGTCCTCCTCCTGACATTCTTCCAAAATCTCCCGCCGGAAGGTGGCCTTCCAGTCTGAGGAGTGTTCCATATAAGGCCGCAAGTCTACCAGACGCTGCTCTTTTACCAATAAGCGGTAAAAATCATAGTCAAATCCTGCATCCGTAATAATTGCCGGCATTTCATCCAGTACATTCCACTGTTTCAGCCTTTCTCTGTATCCCGCCGTACTTTCGGTAAGCCACTCCACTTCTACAACATACTCTCCCTCATACATGGCATTAAATTCTTCCACAAATTCCAGGTTGGTGCTTATATTGGTAGCAGGATCCACCCGGAACACAACCGGAATCTTCACTGGTTCTTGTTGCTTTTTTTCTTCAGGCTCCACCCTCCTGCTACATCCTGCACATAAAAAGGCTATGAGCAGGACTGAGAAAATCCATCTCTTTTTATTTTGATTACACATTCCGTTCCCTCTTCTTTTCGTATATAGTATATGGCAGCTTTTTCCCCATAATAGGTACGCAGCCGCTTCACCACATTGGAAATTCCAAATCCACCCTCTTTTTTCTTCACAAAAGCGGTAATTTCCTCCAGCGGCATCTTGCCCATATTATTTAAGTGGTTCAGCACATCTTCCCGAATAGGAGTTCCATTATTTTCCACGGAAAAACATAAGAAATTTTCCTCTTCATAAGCCCGTATCCAAATCATACCGTCTGAATAAATGTCCCTGAACCCATACTTAATGCAATTCTCCACAATGGGCTGCAAGGTCATTTTGAGGATTTCTACCTCTTTGATACAATCCTGAATCTCAATGTGGTAATCAAACAAATCTGTGTTTCTGATTTTCTGTATATCCATGTACGCCTTTACATGTTCGATTTCCTTTTCTACTTGAATATAGCTGTTTCCATTACTCAAATTAATCCTCAGAAATTTTGATAAGGCCTGTATCATTTTCATAATCGTTTCTTCCTTTTGGATTCTTGCCAGCATATAAATGGTGTCCAGGGTATTATAAAGAAAATGTGGTCTTATCTGATAAAGCATAACCTGCAATTCACTTTCTTTTAATTCCCGTTCCTTCTTTTTTACATTTTCCATTAAATGCTTCACTTCCTCCAACATTTCATTATATGCCTGTCCAATATAATCCAATTCCGTGTTGGTATGCAGAAAAAGCTGGTCATCTAGTTTCTGGTCATCAACTTCACACATAATCCTGCGTATTTTCTTAATAGGTCTTGCCAGTCTTTCTGACCAAAAATTCATACAAACCAGTAGAAAAATATATCCTGCTAAAAATAGGATAATCATGATTTTCTGTACTTCTCTTACGATCCGATTTGCCACATGTTTTGGTGCGAAAGTCACAATTGTAAAACCTGTCTCTGCATCTGTTTTTTCTATAACCATGCCGTTTTTCAAACTGTTCTTGGAAGCCTTTTCCTGGGTTTCTTGAAATTCTTTTCTCCATTTTTTGCTGTCATCATCTGGAAACCATTCAAAACAAGGATTCCCCTTTGGATCCTGAATAAAATATACCAGCTCTGAGTCTTCAATATGCTTCTGTAAAGAAGCCCAGATATTATCGTTTAGTTTTAACACAAGAAATCCCGGTTCATGAAGGGAATTCATTTCATGAATACGGCGCAGGACAAATAAACTTTTCTCTTCTGTACCAAAAATCGTATCTTCTGTCCAAAGCAACTGTGTCTTGGAATATTCTTCTCCAAACCCGTCATAAATCTCTGTTTTCTTCAGGCCTGCATAAGAAATCGTTACATCCCTCAAAGAATAAAAATTTTCCTTGTTATCCACCACCAGATAGGTATCTAAAAAACTTCTGTTATAGCAGGAAACTGACCTTTTCAACATTTCTTTTTCTGCTGCATCTATTGAAACATTGCGAAGGGTTTTCTGTACATATTCATTAATCACAAAGTCTCCGGTAAGCTGATTTAACTGTTCATAAACGGCTTCAAACTCTCCTGCCAGTTTATCATTGACATTGGTATATTCTTTTACCAGAAGCCCTGATATCTTTTTTGTAATAACCTGTTCCACTGCCAGATAAGTGCAGATATAAATTGTTCCACAAATAAGGGTCACTGATAAAAAAGTCTGCTTACGGATTCCAAACAAAAATTTTCTGAAGTTTATTTTCTTTTTCATCCCTCCACGCTCCTTTTATATTCGCTAGGGAGCATTCCCGTATATTGCTTAAATACCTGGGAAAAGTAGGAGGGATTTAGAATGCCCACCTTATCGCAAATCTCTGAAATATGATATTCCTGCTCTGCCAGCAATTCTTTTGCTTTTTCCATGCGCATATTCTGTACATACCGTTTAAAAGACATCTTCACTTCATTTTTAAACAGCCTTCCGAAATAAACAGGGTTCAAATAAACATGTTCTGACACTTCTGTAATAGACAGATCCTCTTTCTGCAAATGTTCCTGTATATAAGCAATGGACACCGGGATATATTCCTGAAAATACCGGTCTGATACCTGCTTTGGAGCTGTGCTTTTCCATTCAATAATACGGATAAAAAGCTGGTATAAAATATTTACCATCTTAGTAATAGCCACACTGTCCACCGTCTCATAAAAATTATGAAAACTTTGCTGCAGTCCTTCTGTAAGCCCCCAGGATTCTTCCATGGCAAATTCAATACGCACAGCAAGACGCCTCAAATAAATCCGGATAAAGTGTTCGGATTCTGGCAAAACATACAGAAATTTTTCAAAGGCCTTTTTTAGCTGTTCCTTATCACTTTTCCGTAAGGCACTGATAATCTGGACTTCCACATCTGCAGAATATTTAGGCACGGATTTTAAAGAAATCTTATTATCCATTAAAACCATTCCAGCTCCTGCCTCTGCAGCAATTTCATACAACTCCAAAGCATGATCATAAGCATTTTTCATCCCTGCGATTCCAGTTCCAATACCAGAAAGAGCTGAAATCATGTCTCCCTGCATTTCCTCCTGGAGATTTTTCAACAAAATTTTCAAAGACGCTGTTTTTTTCTCTTTTCCAAGGTCAATCACAAAGCACAGAATTCCATCCTGGTTTTTACGAAGCCACACCTGATATGATTCCTTTAATTTCTTATACAGTTCTGTTTCCAATACATACTGCTTCATGTTAAATTCCTTTTGGTTGATAATACGCTTTGCAATATCTATTCCCACTGCTGCTACCACAAAATTATTTGTCATCATATCTTGTCTTTGCAGACTTGCAGTCATCTCTTCCAGTTCTTTTTCCTCTACCATGCCCGCCAGATACTTCGCTACCATTTGATTGAGGAAATTATCCTGGTCTTCCAGAAGTATCTTTTCCCACAGAGAATAATTTTTTTCTTTAAATTTCTTCTCTGTACACTTCTGGTAGATTTCTCCCATGGTTTTTTCCAGTTCTTCATCCTCAATAGGCTTTACAAGATAAGCCAAGGCACCATTTTCACAGGCTTTTTTAGCATATTCAAAATCTCGATACGCACTAATTACCACAAAATTTGTAGAAATCTTCTGCTCCTTCACTTTTTCAATCAGTGTCAGGCCACTCATTTTTTTCATCCGAACATCAGTCAGCACTACATCTGGTCTCTTTTCTATAATATCCGGCAGTGCTTCTTCTCCATCTCTTGCCCATCCTACGACCTGAAAGCCCATACTCTTCCAGTCATAAGTTTCCAAAAGACCTTTTAAAATAATGGCTTCATCGTCAATTAAATATAATGTAAGTAATTCCATACCTTCCTCCTGTTACGTCAAATCTAGAATCATTATAGACGCTTCCAGGCAGAATTTCCATGATTCCGAAAAAAATTCATCCCGGCAATTATTTTACAAAAACATATGCCCCAAGTTCTTCTAGCTGCACTTTTTCCCCTTCCAGACATTCTCCCTGGAAATCAATGCCTGCTGGTGATACAATCTGCCTATACCCCTTATTTTCCAGAACAAACTCTGCTGCATCCTGACTGGCATGAAAAATCACTACAACCTTTTTCCACGGATCTTTTCCCTGAATCCCTTCCATTTCATAGGCAATGGTTCCTTCTGGCATATTTTCATAAAAATACTGGCGTGTCCTTGCCTTTTCACTTAAATCATAAAATCCCGAAAAACAATTTCTCACTTCATGAAGTCCTTTATAGTAAGAAATTAAATCCTGAAATTGGTACATTCTGTTCCAATCCAGACGATTCAGAGTTTTTGACAAATTATAGCTGTTATCCTCTCCTTGTTTGGTTCTTCCGGCTTCTTCTCCTGCCTGCATAAAAGGAATTCCTGCTGAGAACTGAACAATGGCTGCTGCCAGCTTGTTCATGGCAAGTAAATCTCCGTGACGTGTTTCATAGTCCTTATCTTTTTTTACAGAATCTACTAATTTATCCCACAAAGTACTATTATCATGAGCAGATACATAGTTTAGAAGCTGTGCCGGGGAAACAGGCTGAACCTTCTCCTCTTTGTCAAAAAGTCCCTGGATTCCACGTTTAACTTTTTCTTCCTGTCCTTTTCTTCCATTGACATAACCAGGTACTTCCAGCTCATCATAAGGTCCTTTCACAGCATCTCTTGTATCGTCATTAAACACTGCAATGCCTTCTGCCAATTCTTCCATGGCCTCTTTTGTGGCAAAAATTTCTCCTTTTTTTAATGCACTCGGACCTGCCGACCATGGTTCTCCATAAAGAAAAATCTGTTTTCCACCTTCCAGCTTATTTAAGGCACTTCGGATTTCATTCATAGTATGGACATCATGCAGCCCCATTAAATCAAACCGGAAACCGTCAATATGGTACTCCTTAGCCCAATACAAAACAGAATCAATCATATATTTCCGAAACATAGCACGGTCACTTGCTGTATCATTTCCGCAGGCAGAGCCATCTGAATAAGTTCCATCTTCCTCAATCCGGTAATAGTAATAAGGTACCGTAGCATTAAAAAAAGAATCTAAACTATGGGTATGGTTATATACCACATCCATAACCACAGAAATCCCTGCTCTGTGCAGTGCTGCAACCATTTCCTTAAACTCCTTGATTCTTACTTCACCGTGAAAAGCATCTGTTGCATAGGAGCCTTCCGGCACATTATAGTTCACCGGGTCATATCCCCAGTTAAAGGTATCGCACTTGCTTTCGTCCACAGAACCGTAGTCAAAGGAAGGTAGTAAATGAACATGTGTAATCCCCAGCTCTTTCAAATAATTCACACAAGTCGGATGCACTCCATCCTGATTCAAAGTGGTATTTTCTGTAAATGCCAGATATTTACCACGATAACCCTCTCTTACTCCGCTGGCAGGGTCATTACTAAAATCCCCTATGTGGGCTTCCCAGACCCATGTCCGCTCTAATGGATGGAATACATGACAATCCTGTTCCCAGCCGGCAGGATTCGTCTGTACCAGATCTACCACCATACTTCTCTTTCCGTTTACACCAGCTGCCTTTGCGTAAACATCTCCTGTTTCCCTGGTTTGTCCCTCAACCGTTACAGAAAAGGTATAATACACACCATGAAGGTCTCCTTGCACCTGTGTCTCATAAATTCCCTGTTCTCTCTTTTCCATTTCCACTTGGAGAAGTTCCTTTTCTCCCTCTTCTTCCCTGCTTCCTGCAGTGAATAAATGAAGCATCACACGGTCTGCCGTGGGTGCCCACACCTTAAAGGTTGTTTTATCTTTTTCGTAAAAAGCTCCCAGGTCATTCCCTGTATAGGTATAGTTTTCTTCAAATTCCTTTGAATCAAATATTTTTTTCCATTCTTTAGCTGTCATATTATTTTCTCCTACTTAATTTTGTACAAAAAGGACACCGCATAAAGTCCATATCCATGAATGCGGTATCCTCTTTTTTTAGCCTTTTACAGCACCGTCTGCCACGCCTTCTACATAAAATCTCTGCATAATGATAAAGACAATAGCAATTGGTATTGATACCAAAACGCTTCCTGCTGCAAATCTTGTATAATAATAGTTAATAAATTCCCTGTCTAACATTTTTGCAAGACCGATGGCAACTGTATATTTCTCATAATTGTCGCCCATAATTACACTGGCAAAAATATAATCCACCCACGGAGCCATAAAAGAAGTCAGTGCTGTATAAGTAATCATTGGTTTTGACAGTGGCAATACCACCTTGGTAAATACCTGGAACTTGGTTGCCCCGTCCAAAATAGCTGATTCGTCCAGAGATTTCGGAACCGTATCAAAAAATCCCTTGGCAATATAAAATCCAAGCCCCGCGCCTCCGGAATAAACCAGAATCAAGGCAACCAGTGACTGACTGATACCAATACCTTTTAAAATATAGTAAATGGCAATCATGGACATGAAGCCAGGAAACATTCCCAAAATCAGTGCCAGATTCATAAATGGCTTTCTGATAGCAAACTGCAGTCTGGAAAGACAATATGCAGTAGCCAGATTAAAAAAGGTAGATAGCACACAGGAACATACTGCCACAAACAACGTATTCATAAACCACTGTGCAAAGTGAAACTGTGTATCCGTAAATAAATTAATATAATTGTCAATAGTAACACTCTTCGGCCAGAAATACGGTGTAAAAGACCCAGGTTCTCCACGGAAAGATGTAAGAATAACCCACAAAATAGGCATAATCCAGATAACACTCAAAATTGCCAGCACAATATGAGAAATACCGGTATCTAACATTTTCTTGATTTTCATTATGAGAAATCTCCTTCCTCTTTATATGCTGCTGTCCGCCTGTATGCAAGCAGAGAAACCGTTGCAGACAGAATAAAGACAATAATACCAATAGTTGAAGCATACGAATACTCTTTTCCGGTTGTTGTCAGCTTATACAGCCATGTAACCAGAAGGTCTGTTTTTCCTGCCTGAAAATAATTCAAATCAGCCGGTCCGCCTCCTGTGAGCAGATAAATAACATTAAAGTTATTAATATTGCCAATAAAACTGGTAATCAGGGTTGGTCCTGTAATGAACAAAACATAAGGCATGGTAATTTTAAAGAAAATAACTCTGTTATTTGCGCCATCCACCTTGGCAGCTTCATACAATTCTTTCGGAATATTCATCAAAATTCCACTTACTGTCAGCATGGTATAAGGAACACCAATCCAGAAGTTAATAACAATAATGGTAATTTTGGCAATCATTGGATCATCCCAGAAAGGAATCGGCTGGCTAATCAGTCCCAAACTCTGTAAAAGCACATTCACTGCACCTTCATTTTCCAGCATGGTACTCATAGTCAAAAGCGTTACAAACTGAGGAACTGCAATGGAGATAACAAACATGGTTCTCCAAAGGCCTTTTAACCGCACATTTTTTTTGTTAATTAAAAGTGCCAGCAAAATTCCGCCAATATAAGTTGTAAAAGTCGCTGCAACCGCCCATACTAGAGTCCATCCCAAAACCGGCCAGAAGGTTTCTGCAATGGTACTTCCTGCACCCAGCATGGTTTTAAAGTTATCCAGGCCAACCCAGGTAAATAAATTACCTGGAGGCTGGTGTGTGCTGTCATAATTAGTAAATGCAATCAAAATCATGAAAACCAAAGGCAAAATTGTAAACAAAAGAATACCAGTAAGCGGAAATGCCATTAATGTTACATGAAGTTTTGAATCAAGATATTCTTTTAATTCTTCCCGGAAACCCGGTATATGCTGTTTATTTTCTGCCATCTTCTGTACAGAAAAGGCACATTTAATGTTAAAATAATACACAAGTAAAAATCCAAGTACCACGAATACTGATGCCACGCCATACAGCAGTATCAGCATAGAGTTATCACCATCCTGGAGCACATCAATTCCCAGCGTCTCATTGTATACCCAGCCCTGCTGCGTTTCTCCCAGGGTCCACAAATCTCCAATGGCTCCTGCACCATACTGAACCATAAAGATAAGGAATGCAATCTCAATGGCCAGAAACAGGATTCCCTTTACAATCTGTTTATGTAATATATTCCCATATCCCATAATGAGAAAAGAAAGTCTGGTCTTTAAATCACCTTCCAGAAATGCTTTTTTCATGAAAGAAAATACATTATCCTTTTGTCCTTTCTTACTGTTTTTCATTTTGTTCCCTCTTTCATTTGTTCACAAAGATTCTTGTCTGTTATTCTCCTAATTTAGACAGAATATTTTTCACCATGGTATCCAGGCTTTCCTGCATGTTATCTCTGGTAATGGACTGATTCATTAAGCCTGCTCCAAATGCTTCTGTTGGTGTCCAGAAATTAGCAACCTGAGGAATGGAGGTCTGTAAGATGGATAACTGCGCCTGTTCAGTAAGAGCCTTTAATGCTTCGTTTTCGGTATCTGCTGCAATAGTTTCTTCCATTTTTTTATTGGTGGAAGCTGCCGGACTTATTTCATAACGCATTTCTAATGCAGTATCACTGTTGGTCATCCACTCTGCTAACAGCATTGCTTCTGCCGGATATTTTGTCTGAGCATTTACACCTGTCAGATTAAAGTTCATCATACTTGCAAGCTGAACCGTTGTACCATCCTCAAAAGTCACTTCCGGCAATTGTGTAACTCCGTAATCATCACCCAGATATCCTTTAATCAGCTCTGCATCCCATGCACCTGTAAAGGTTGCTCCTAAAGTACGATTCTCAAATGCCTTTAATAAAACCGCTCCGTCCTGATTTGCAAATTTGGGATTTGCTGCCAAATCTGCCAGATAATTTCCTGCTAACAATCCCTTTTCACTGTTGAAATCACAGGATTTCGGATCCGTCCCATCTTCTCCGAACAATCTGCATCCTGCTGCCTGGAAGAAACAGGAATTATACCATCCATTGTCAATATCCATGGAGAAGTTGGTAACACCCTCAGGAAGCTGTTTTTCCATCATCGTATTCAGACTCTTTACCTCTTCCTCTGTGTACATACTCTTATCATAGAACATAATAAAAGTAGTAGAGGCTACCGGATATCCGTAAAGCTCACCATCTACACTTGCTGCCTGTATTGCCGTGTCCAGATTATTTGCTACAATTTCATCTTTATTCTTGGTAATACGATATAATACATTTGCTGCCTGCAGCTCCATTACCTGGTCAGAAGCAAAATCAAATACATCTGCTGCTGCAGACGCATCTTTTAAAAGCTCTGTTTTGGCATCTGCACCCATAACAACTGCCTGCTCAATTTCCCAATCCGCTGCTTCCGGAACTTCCTTCTGAAAAGCTTCAATCATTTTCTTATACATTTCCTGGTCTTCCTGAGAGCCCCATACCTTTAACTTTGCATTCTTTGCATATCCACTCTCTGTCTTAGCCCCAGATTCCTGTTTTTCTTCTTTTTTTCCGCATCCTGCCAGACTTCCTACGGCCAAAATTCCTGCCAGCAAAAATGCTAATGCTCTTTTTTTCATTTCCTTTTTCTTGTATTACTGCTGTTTTTCTACTCTATCACAATTTTTACAGAGCTCTGTATCAATAATTAAATCTAAAATGTCAATTTTTATAAAGGAAAAGGAGCCGCCACATTTGGCGACCCCGCATACAAAAGAACCATTCTTACTCGTAATCAAACATTGATTTTGTACTATTTTTGTTGCTGCTGGAATTCTTTGCATTATGGCAATTTTTCTCGCTGCTATTCTTAGCAGTTTTATTTTTGCTGCTGGTAGTGTTAGTACTGTTTCTGTTGCTTGCATTGCTTGTAGTATTTGTGCTGTTCGTGCTGTTTTTGCTATTTGTATTCATAGTATTCTTTGCCATTGTCTCTACCTCCTGAGATACTTTTTGGTTACCTTCTTATTATGTCAATTGTTCCGCAAAAATATTCCCCCAATAATTGTTAAAAACTGTTTCATAAATTTCTACAAATTTTTAATAAAAAAATAATATTATTGCATTTTTT
>ENA-ORMO01000908-ORMO01000908.1-human-gut-metagenome-genome-assembly--contig:-NODE-908-length-37223-cov-8.312150_pt1 | contig 37223 bp, 34 predicted proteins | sample MGYA00242106_ERZ509001 | MGnify/ENA primary metagenome ERZ509001 (study PRJEB26280, sample SAMEA2338736) | human gut metagenome | biome: human gut; feature: human-associated habitat; material: faeces...
AAAATTTGTCAGGTTTCTCCAAATTTTGTTTTTTTGAGCATTTCTTCCTATTTAAAGGGAAAAACATAATGAAAAGCACTTATCAGCATATTTTTTCACCTCTGACCGTAAAAAATATGACTATCAAAAACCGTATTGTTATGATGCCTATGGGCACAAAGGATCATCGATGGAACTCTGGAAGGAAGAAATATCCTTAATACACTGACTCAGATGGGATACCTTCAATAAAAACCTTTACAACAAAATACGAAAGGGGATATTATAATGGCTGAAAGAATTACCGGACATACTGAATTAATCGGTCTGATGGCTTACCCGATCCTACACCCAGCTCTCCTGCAATGCAGAATGAGGCTTTTGCAAAACTCGGGTATGACTACGCTTACCTTGCTTTCGAGGTTGGCGCAGATGAGATTGAGGATGCAGTAAAAGCAATCCGTACTCTGAAAATGAGAGGATCCAATGTTTCCATGCCAAACAAAACTCTGGTTGGAAAATACCTGGATGAACTTTCTCCTGCTGCAGAATTATGCGGTGCAGTTAATACGATCGTAAATGACAACGGTCATCTTACAGGTCATATCACTGACGGTATCGGATTTATGTCTGCCCTGAAAGATAATGATATTGATGTGATCGGAAAGAAAATGACTATCGTCGGTGCAGGCGGTGCTGCCACTGCTATCGAGATCCAGGCTGCTTTAGACGGCGTTGCCGAGATCACAATCTTTAACCGCAAGGATGAATTCTGGGATCGTGCAGTATCCACAGTAGAGAAGATCAATACAAAGACATCCTGCCATGCAGTTCTTTATGATCTGGCAGATCTTGATAAACTGAAAACTGAGATGGATGACAGTTTTATCTTTGTCAATGCTACAGGTGTGGGAATGAAACCACTGGAAGGACAGTCCGTTGTTCCGGACAAGTCTTACTTCCGTCCTGAACTGATTGTTATTGATGTTCCTTACTCTCCGCTGGAAACAAAGATGCGTTCCATGGCCAAAGAGGTAGGATGCAAGACAATGAACGGTCTGGGAATGATGTTATTCCAGGGTTCCGCTGCATTTGAGTTATGGACAGGCGAACCAATGCCTATTGAACATATGAAGGAGATTCTTCACATCTCCTATGATGACTGATACCCCGGTTATTCTTAATATGATAAGAAATATGAGGATAAGAAAATGAACACAGTTCAGGTAAAAAACACTGTGATCGGTGAAGGCAGACCTAAAATCTGCGTTCCGATCGTTGGAAAAACAAAAACAGACATTCTCGAAGAAGCCAAAAAGATCACTTCTCTTCCGGTTGATGTGGTTGAGTGGCGTGTTGACTGGTTCGATGATGTCTTTGCTACTGAAAAAGTATTAGAAACCGCAAAAGAGCTTCAGGAAGTCTTAAAAGATATCCCTGTTCTCCTTACATTCCGTACTTCCAAAGAGGGCGGGGAAAAAGAGATTTCCGTAAGTGATTACGCTGCTTTAAATATCGCGGCTGCTCAGAGCGGTTATGTAGATTTAATTGATGTAGAAGCATTTACAGGCGATGATGTTGTAAAAACGATCATTGACGCTGCTCATAAGGCAGGTGTGAAGGTAATTGCTTCCAACCATGATTTCTTTAAGACTCCTGAGAAGGAGGAGATCATCAGACGTCTTCGTATGATGCAGGATTTCGGTGCTGATATTCCGAAAATGGCTGTTATGCCGACCTGCAAACAGGATGTTCTTACGCTCCTCTCTGCTACTCTGGAAATGTCTGAGAAATATGCAGACCGCCCGATCATTACCATGTCCATGGCAGGAACAGGCGTTGTAAGCCGCCTGACAGGTGAGACATTTGGCTCCGCTCTCACTTTCGGTGCTGCTTCCAAAGCTTCTGCTCCGGGACAGGTCGGTGTGCATGAATTAAAACAGGTACTGGATATCATTCACAGCAGCCTGTGATCTGTTGATGAATGATGTGATATCAGATGTTATTCTTGCCCATAGTTGTCTGATATCACTCATCTTCGGCAACAGATGATTGTTATCCCATGAGATATATGGCAATAAATATTTACTCAAAAATACTCCTTAAAATTTTATGATGAAAATTTCCATGACAAAGAACCTGCCAAAAACCTGACAGGTTCTTTGCTTTTATTCTTTATACTTTTTTCTGATTGATCATCAAATTCAGGATTGTAACATCTGTATCTTTCATTCCAACTCTTCCTACGTATCCCATATTTCGGATTGTATCCTCAACATTATCACGTACCAATCCTTCTCCTGCCTGAAAACAATGATCTGCATCCTCCAGAGCGTATGCCATAATTGCTGCATCTACTGCTGAAGCGATTTTGGCAGCACATGAAGACTTAGCTCCATCACATACAATGCCACTTGTATTTGCAAGAGCATTTGTGATTGTTTTAGATATTGCATTGTAATCACCCCCGTTTAACCAGGATATGGCAGCTCCTGCTCCACATGCGGCACTTACCGCTCCACAGTAAGCTGACAGACTTCCAATATAATTTTTCTGATGAATCGCTACTAAGTTGCTTACAACCAGTGCACGATACATTTTCTCTTTAGGAACGTTAAGTTCTCTGGCATATTCAATGACTGGCAAAGAACAGGTCATTCCCTGATTTCCGCTCCCGGAATTAATAACTACCGGCATAGAGCATCCATTCATTCTTGCATCAGATCCAGCTGCCGCCTTTGCTCTGGCACGTACTTTGACATCATCACCATATGCTCGAAGCAGGGTACGTCCGACTTCTGCTCCGTAATGATTACGCAGGCCTTCTTCGGAAATTGCTGTATTCATGGCAATCTGGCGTCCTATGACTTCCTCTATCTCTTTTATATTCACAATTTTTGCAAACTCCAGAATATCTGCTACATTCAGCAAATCTCTTTTATCCTGGTTTTTCTCTGTTTTTTTCTGCTGAAAGCCCTTCTTTTCCAACAGTACCTCATCGTCTTTTTTGATCAGGACAATATTCGTATGTTTATTTTCTATAACTACAACTGCTCTATGTCCATTTTGCGTAAGTTCTGCACGGATATATCATCTGTTTTTATCACTTTTTCCAGCACAGAAGCTGCTGTTGCAGTTGCATATGCAATTGCAATAGGTTCCGTACATCCCAGAGCAGGAACAAGTTCTTCTCTGAGAATCTCCAGATAACTCTCATACACTTTTTTTCCATGAATGCGCGCTCTCTTCTCCTAACTGTCAAGCAAAGTTCTTTACCATCTGATTCAGATGATATGTTTTTTCTTACGGCAGCATTTTTCCTGCTGCAAGATAAATTTCATACCATTCTTCACGGCTCAGAACAATATCGGATGCTTTACTTATATCCTGAATTCTTTTCAGATTTGTACTTCCTACAATTGTCTGGATTCCTGCGGGATGACGCATAATCCATGCAACTGCGATTGCATTCTGTGTTACCCCATATTTCTCTGCCAGACGATCTAACACTTTATTCAGTTCCGGAAATTTCTCGTTTCCAATAAATATTCCCTCAAACATTCCATACTGGAACGGAGACCATGCCTGCAATGTCATTTTCTTCAGTCTTGCATACTCGATAATACCACCATCACGATCACATCCTGCATCATTATGGATGTTTACATTTAGTCCTGCATCAATCGTTGGACAGTGAGCCGCTGAAAACTGTATCTGATCAATACAGATTTTTCCACCACAGTATTGATTTAGTAATTCAATCTGCATCGGATTGTGATTGCTTACACCAAATGCTTTTACTTTTCCGCTTTTTTCCAGAATTTCAAATGCTTCTGCTACCTCTTCCGGCTCCATCAACGCATCCGGACGATGAAGAAGTAATATATCTACATAATCTGTTTTTAAACGTTTCAGACTTCCATCTACAGAATTCAGAATATATTCTTTTGAAAAATCATAACAGATACCCGGACGTATGGCACATTTTGTCTGAATCACCATCTTTTCACGCAACTGAGGTGTCAGCGCATTTCCAAATACTGTTTCGGCTTCTCCGCCTGCATAAATATCTGCATGATCAAAAAAATTAATTCCACACTCCAGTGCTCCTTCAATCAGACTTCTTACCGCTTTTTCATCAGATAAACCTGTAATTCTCATGCATCCAATTCCAATTCTTGATACATTGTCTATTTTGTCACTAATCTGAAACATTTTCATTTTGTATCCTCCTGTATTATACTTAATTTATGTATTTCTCTTTAGTTAACGTATTTCTTTTATTCTTTTGTCCAGTTTTTTAAGTGCAAAAACATATATTTTCACTGCATTCTTCAGATTTTCAAACAATTCCGCTTCATCCGCACAATGACAGTTTCCATGTCCTTTTGGAAGTCCGAGCCTGTCTAGATTTCGCTCCTGTCCAGGGCCAAATCAGCATGTGGCATTGTGGAATCCTCCAAATTCATCAGGAGTTTCTATATAGACCTTTACTTTCCCATCTGCTTTCATTTCTGAATGAGTAATTTCTGTATCATCATTCAATGTCATAAACGGATACATCATAATTGCATTCATCCCTTCTTCACTTAATTTACCTGATATCCGGCACTTCTGAAATCATAAACAAGATCTGTCATGTTGTATTATTTTTCTTCATCCATGGTGCGGAGTCTGTGTACAAGCTCTTCACAGATCTCCAGTTCGTTTTTGCCGTCTGTCTCAATGATAATGTCTGCTGCCGCCTCGTATTTGGCACGGCGTTTCTCCATCAGATCTGCGATAAATGGAACAGTCTTATTGTTCTCGATCAGCGGACGGTCATGGTTATTTTTGACGCGGTCAAGGATTGTCTCCGGTTTTGCTGTGAGGAGAACAACACGGCCATTCTTCTTCATCTCTACTACATTGCACTCTCTCATTGGAGTACCACCGCCGCAGGAGATCACAACATTGCTGCGTGACTGCATTTCGATAAGCAGATTTGTCTCAAGATCACGGAAATACTGCTCACCGTATGTCTCGAAGATATCGGAAATACTCATTCCCTGTCTCTGGGCAATGATCTGATCCATCTCTACCACATCCATGGCAAATACATTCTTAAGGAAATCAGAAATTGTGGACTTTCCCGCACCCATAAAACCGATCAGCACGATGTTGTAGTTGAAGAGTTTTCTTGCCTGGATCCGTTTACTGTTTGTGCGGATACATTCAAATACATCGGAAACCTCGTCCTTATGGCGTCTACCTTCCATTCTCTTCTCCAGCCATTCTTTCTGCTTCGCTTCCTGCTCAGGCTGTAAAATCTGGAGTTCGTTGGCTTCTTTATATGCCATAATGTCCTCCACGATCCTGTTACGCATGATAAGTGCATCCAGAATGATCTCATCACACTGGCCAAGACTCTCTCTGAGTATTTCTAACTGATTCATATCTCTTTCCTCTGTCTTTCCTATGTCAGCTTGCAGCAGACCGCAGATCAGCCACAAGCTGACATAAACTATTCACGAACGGCAATATATGAATGCCGACTGTTAAGATTTATTATATCAATATTGCTTTCGTATAGCAACCCTTTAAACCATTAAATTGTTTCATCTGTTCGATAGTTTTTTTCTATGAATTCGGCAAACAATTCTATGGCAAGACTCTGATGACGGTTCTTTAAGGTTCCCATATAATATATCTAATGAAAAAAATCATGAAATACTTTTTCAGTGTACCATTTAAAACTGATTTTTTCCACTGATTTCTCCGCATAGACCGGATAAAAATCTATCAGTTTTCCATCCAGGTAATAGGCAATGCGGCCAAGCTTCTCCCCCTTAAGAACCGGTGCACTGACTTTCTGTGGAATTTCTATTTTACAGGTTACAGTTTCCCCTTTTTTCAGAAGGACTTCTTTTTCCCTGTCATATGCGGTTACACTGCATTTACCTCTCAGATAGATTTTCGTTCCTATATCCTGACCATCTTCCACACCGTCTGTTACCAGGATTTTTCCGGTCTGTGGTTCTTTCCAGTAGGTTTCGTACTCATAGTTGTAATCTCCGAAGTCTAGCAGTTTCTTTGTGTCACTCCATTTATAGGTTTTGTGGTTGGGCCATCCACAGCCAAGGAGACTGACGATAAATGTTTTGCCCTCTTTCTCCCAGGCACATACATAACAGTAGCCTGCCTGGGAAGTATAGCCTGTTTTTCCGGCAAGAACTCCGTCTCTCATGTCAAGAAATGCGTTGGCATTATGTACGGAAAAGGTTCTCTTTCCTGTGATCTCAGAGAATGTATAATCTCTGGTCTGTGCAATGTGCAGGAATGTTTCGTTTTTAATAGCATAGCGCATGATCAATGCCAGATCTTTGGCTGTTGTGTGATGTTTTCCGTTCTCATCCTCAGCATCCAGGCCATTGGGTGTGATAAAATACGTATTCTTACATCCTATCTGTTTTGCTTTCCGGTTGAGCATTCTGGCAAAGCCTTCCACGCTTCCCCCGCAGTGTTCTGCAATGGCAACCGCTGTATCATTGTGGCTTTTCAGCATAAGGGAGTACAGAAGATCCTCCAGATAATACTGTTCTCCTTTCTGAAGTCCCAGCTTTACTTCCGGCTGGGATGCCGCATTCTGAGAAACCAGAACATAATCATCCCCCGGAGAGTTCTCCAGTGCCACAATACAGGTAAGCACCTTGGTTGTGCTGGCATTTGCCAGAGGCCGCTCTCCGTCCTTTTCATAGAGTACTCTGCCTGACTCTCCGTCCATGAGGACTGCTGATAATGCGTACAGTTCTGCCGGTTCTTCTGCAACAGGTGTCATGTCTACTGTCTGAGGTATTTTGTACTCCGCTCCCCGGGCGGAGGTGTATGTCTGCGTAAACAATAATACCGCCGTCACAACAATGACAGCGGCAATATGTTTCATTCTCATACTCCACCTCACATGCTGGCAATCCATGAATATCGCTGTTCATAATTTACGGTTATTCACAGATTTGTTGTTTACAGGATATCTGCAGGATTTTGCTTCACCCTATAAGATAATTTATGCCTGCATGTCCGGAATATGACTGTCACAGTTCCGAAAAATATCGGGATATGCCCATTACCCGTTATAAGTCCGGTCCCATCTTTTGCTCAGATGATAAGCTCCCTCTCTTAAGGTATAAAGTTCTCCCAGATATTCCACAGCTTCAGGAACCGCCTCTCTGTAAAGCCTCTCAAGTTCAGGCATGGGAGCTTTTGCCTGCTCTACTGCTTCGGCAGTCATGAAATGTTCAATGACAGAGCCGATGGACTCTCCTCCCAGTCTCAGAAGTTTCCCCAGAATCCTGCGTTTTCTTCCATGGTCATCACACACCATGAAATTGGTAAGAATTTTCATCATCCTGACAGAAATATAAATGTTTATGGTTTTCACCAGAGGAATGGCCCTGTGGATCACTCTGGCATATTCCATCTTCGGCATGATCCCGCAGGCCGGATAATAATGGTCAGGATCTTTACCTGTCTCTTCCATAAGCACACGGTCAAATTCCTTCTCCAGAACAATGTGAGGAATGACTCCTTCTGCAGCCATCTTATTTACATAGGGATGGCATGCGGAGTCCAGAATATAATGACAGCCAAATCCAAGAAGATATGCCAAAAGTGCCTCATCATCATTTCTTCTGACCTGCCGCATCCCTTCTTCAAAAAAGGCTCTTGCCTTCTCATGATGCATCTCAATCCCGAACCGGGTGACAGGATTCTTTGAAACCATATAGTAGAACAGGATATCCGGCCCATGTAAACCAATCCTGTACAGGTCCCCATACCTGCGAATCAGGGCTTTCATATCTGAAGGCAGTCTCTTATATACTTCTTTTCCAAATAAATCATGCGCATATGTGGTTGGCATTAGTTTTTTCTCCTTTATCTTACACATCCAGTTTCAACTGGATTTCTTCCTCTGCCTCTGCCTTAAAGTCCTCTATCTGGACAGGGTCAGGGACAGGCAGAGATTCAAGATCCTGCACGCCGAAGCAGCGCAGAAACTCTTCCGTAGTTCCAAGCAGGATCGGACGTCCGGGGGCATCCAGACGCCCAAGCTCCCTGACCAGACTGTATTCTACCAGCTTGTTGATGGCGTGGTCACATTTTACCCCTCGGATCTTCTCTATCTCCGCCTTTGTAACCGGCTGTTTGTATGCAATGATGGATAAGGTTTCCAGCATAACATCTGACAGTGCCGGTTTCTGAGGATGCAGGGCAATATTGATCAGATACTGATAATATTCTTTCTTTGTACACATCTGGAAAGAATTCTCCAGCTCTATGATCTGGATGCCTCTGTTCTCTTCCTGATAACGGTCCATCATATTGCGGATGATCCTTCCTGTTGTCTTCTCGTCCACACCGATGGCTCTGGCGATCCGGGGCAGTTCTACGGAACCGCCCATTGCAAAAAGTATTGCTTCTATCGCAGCTTCTGTTTCCTTAATCTTCACTCAGTCTTCCTCATTCCTTTTATTACATATTGATCTCTGTATTCTGCGGTTCATCTTCCGCAAATTCTGTAAGATTCTTCCATGTATCCGGGTCTGTCTGTACTTCAACAGAGATATCATCGAACAGTCCGTCCTGCTCCACATAGATATGTCCCATTTTCATCAGTTCCAGTATGGAGAGAAAGGTGACGATCACCTGTACTTTCGAGCACTGACTCTCCAGGAGATTTCGAAAGCTGAATTTCCGATGGGTACGGGCAAAATCTTTGATCTCTATCATCTTATCAGACAGACTGACCTCTTCCTTCTCGATGGTTCCGAATTTGCTCCGGATAGGATCGACCTTGTCCTCCTGCCTGCGGATGATGGACTTGTAGATTGCATTCAGCTTCTCCAGCGTGAGACCTGCCAGAAGTTCCTTTGGATCTACAGGCTCTCTGTACTGCAATACCTCCTCCGGAAGAGTGGGCTCTTTAAAGAATACATTTGCCGCATCGTCCATCTTGTCCTTTAGCTCATAGGACATAAACTTATACATCTTATATTCCAGAAGTTTCTCCACCAGTTCCGCTCTTGGATCTTCCTCTTCTCCCTCCTCATTGACTTCTTTGGGGAGAAGCATTTTACACTTGATATCCAGCAATGTGGCTGCCATAACCATAAACTCGCTCATGACACCAAGGTCTTCCCGCTCCACGACATGGATGTATTCCATATACTGATCTGTGATCTCCACGATGGGGATATCATAGATGTCTATTTTATTTTTTTCGATAAGGTGCAGTAAGAGATCCAGAGGACCTTCAAATACTTCCAGCTTTACCGGAATTCCCATAGCACAGTCTTTTCCTTTTCAAGTAAATATTTCGCTGCCATACAGTCAGCAGACAGTAACAATATTCTCAGGCATTCGTTTTTAGATCCACCATCAGCAATTCCCTGGGATTATGGATCCTTACAGGTATGGTGTGTTCCCCTGCTCCTGCGCTTACCAGCATATGCTGATTCTTCCTGTGGAAATCTCCGCAGCAGAACTTCGGAAATGGATGAAGCTGTGGGGAAAGCAGCCCATTGTGCCTGCCAAGTCTTACAATCCCCCCATGATAATGCCCGCTCAGGATCAGATCAGCCCCCCAGTCAAAATAGGCATCTCCATATTTGGGACTGTGGGCCAGAAGAATATTCAGGGAATCGGAAGATGGTTCTCCGATCAGTTCCCTGACTTCCTCTCTCCTAAGCTGTGGAGAAAATGGCTTCTTATAATAGATCAGAGGTATTTCCAGGCCATAGACAGTAAGGCTGGTTTTTCCCACCTGCAGGCTACAGGATTCATTATGCAGGATATGGATCCCGGCTTTCTTCAGCTCCTTTTCATATTCCTGATATCGGGCTGCTATACAGTTCTCCTGAGGATCTGTCCTGTACAGCTTATATTCATGGTTTCCCAGTGCATAATAAACCGGATACTGCTGAGCAAGGCTCCTCAGAAGAGATGATGCAGTCTTTAAAGAAGCAGAATCATTTCTCACGATCATATCACCGGCAATGAGGATCCCATCCGGTCTGTACCGGTGGATCGTCTCCAGAAGCTTTCTGTTATCAGGGCCAAATTCCATGCCATGAAGATCTGCGATCACAGCAAATCTGATGCCTCTCGCATCCTTTATTTTGTTAGAATGGATTGTATAATGTACGGTTTTAAATCTTTTCATGCAAGTTTTCTTTTCCCTTTATGTTCACTTTCTGTCTGCCAACGCATTCTGCGGGATATTATTTTCCGAATCCGCAGTTCGGGAATGTACAGACATCACAGTTCAGGCAGAGTCCACCCTCTCCAAGTTGGTTAATCTCTGATAATGTGATCTCATCATCTGCCATCAGTCTTGGCAGAAGCAGATCAAAGATGGTATTCTTTGCATACATAACACATCCCGGAAGCCCAAGAATCGGTATCTGCCTGCCGTCTTTCTCATAATAGGAAACCAGCATCATAGCTCCCGGAAGTACTGGTGCACCGTAAGATACGATGCGGGTTCCTGTTGCTTTGATCGCACCCGGAGTTCTGTCATCCGGATCTACGCTCATTCCGCCGCTGCAGACTACCATATCGGCTCCCTCTTCAATAAATTTCAGGATATCGGCTGTGATCTGTTCCATATCGTCACCCGGTTTTGTCTGACCGATGACCTCTGATGGAAATTTTGCAAATTTATCTCTCAGTACAGGAGTGAAGGTGTCAGTGATCAGACCTTTCTGCACTTCACTTCCTGTTGTTACGATACCCACTTTTTTCTTCTTATATGGCAAAATGGAAAAGATTGGTTCTGTGCCTGCCGCCTCTGCTGCACGATCCATTTTCTTTTTCTCGATCACCAGCGGGATAATTCTGGTTCCTGCCAGTTTGTCGCCCTTCTTTACAGGAAAATCTCCATGGCGGGATGCGATCATCATCTCTCCAAGTGAATTGACAGCCAGCAGAGCTTCCCTGCGGATCTTAAGCACTCCGTCAATGTCTGCGATCAGCTCGATCTTTCCCTCTTTTATATCAGAACCATGCATGGTGTCCGAATCTCCGGCACAGATCTTATAAAGGATCTCTGCGCCTTCATTCTCATGAAGGATTCCTTCTTTCTTCTCCCACACATATAAATGTTCTTTTCCTACAGAGAGCAAAAGAGGAATATCCTCTTCTCTGACAATATGACCTTTCTTAAAAAGCACCCCTTTTTTTACATCTTTGATAATCTGTGTGATGTCATGGCATAAAATGTGCCCTACGGCATCTTCTGTACGGATTTCTTTCATTATATAATACCTTCCTTTTGTTTTTTATTTCCCTCAATACCCATTTGGATTTTATTATACATCGGATTGCTGTCCTTTGTCAAAAATTTATAAAATTGTCCAAAATACTTTTTGTCTACAGTCTCATGACAACTTTTTTCAAGCAGTCCAGATACGTGGCTTTCCCTGCATTTTCCCCGTAAAGGATTCGCACTCTTCCCAGTTCCTTCCCATCGACGGAATAGATCATCTCCCCTGCCAGGGTGTTCTTTTTCACCGGAGCCTTTACTTCCCTGTGGATTCTCAGCTTTCTTTTTACATTCCCGATATTCTGTCCTGTGGTGTCCAGATAGTGAAACTGTTCTTCATAAACCAGGGAAACCGTTTTTTTCTTTCCATTTCTGACCGGGACCTCCGGCAGAGCTTCCATTTTCTTATCTATGTACAGGCTGCATTTTGAAAAGCCATAATTTAACATGGAGGCAGCATCTTTAAATCGCACTTTATAGTCCGGGGCTGCCATCACTACTGCGATCAGAGTAATGTCATTTCTTTTTGCAACTGCGCTGAGACAGTATTTTGCAATACTGGTGCTTCCCGTTTTCAGGCCGACACAGCCCTCATAGCTGCGGATCAGTTTGTTGGTATTGGTAAGTCCGAATTCCTTTGTCCCCTGCCTGGTCACATGGGTGATATTTTCCATCCATATGGAAGAATATTCCAGAATCTTCGGATATTTTGTGATCAGTTCCTGACTCATGATGGCAATGTCTCTGGCTGTTGTGTAATGATCGGGAGATTCTGTCAGACCACAGCAGTCTTCAAAATGAGTATTTTTCATCCCAAGTCCTTCTGCCCGTTCATTCATGTGGCGGACAAATTCCTGTTCACTGCCGCAGATATGCTCTGCCATTGCTACGCTGGCATCGTTTCCTGACGCGATTACAATGCATTTGATCAGGGTTTCCACTGTCTGGATTTCCCCCTCCTCCAGAAACACCTGAGAACCGCCCATTGACTTTGCATGGGCACTGGTTGTGACTGTGTCGTCCATTTTCAGGCTGCCTTTATCCAGAGCATCAAAGATCAGGATCAGCGTCATGATCTTCGTGATACTGGCAGGGCTTCGTCTGGTATCCGCATCCTTCTGATAAACGACTGTTCCTGTCTGCGCTTCCATTAAGATTCCTGATGGTGCTTCAATAAGATCTGTGGATTTTGCCTGTTTGGTATTGCTTTCCTCGGGCAAAAAGATTCCGGCGGCATATACAGGTGCAGTGATGGTGCAGACCATGATAAGTATAGCGCATATTATGGAGATCCATTTTTTTCGCATATTCTCTCTCCGATCAATGTACCGGCAGACTGATTGCCGGCACACTGAGACTACTGTCTTTATTCATTATATAGCAATCCAATAAAATAATGCATCTCAATCCGATCCGATACCTGCTCATAATCAGATAAAAAGCACTGAAAACCATAAAAATATGATTTTCAGTGCTCATTTTACATCAGCGGCGCAAACGCGCGGAAAATATTCTGCATGATACGCAGCCCTATATTTCTGTTCTGGCAGAATTCCGGTTCTATCTGCCTGCAATATTCCATAGTCTGGATAAAATCATCTTTAATATCCTGTATTACTCTGTTTCTGTAGATCCATACGCCATCCTCAAAATGAAGATAAAGACTTCGATAGTCCAGGTTGATGGTTCCCACTACTCCGATCTCATCATCACTCACAAAGGATTTTGCGTGAAGGAAACCGGGCTGATATTCATAGATCTTTACACCGGCTTCCAGAAGCTGCCTGTAATAGGACTGGGTAAGGATAAATACCAGCTTCTTGTCAGGGATTCCCGGCGTCATAATACGCACGTCCACCCCGCTTTTGGCTGCCAGACAGAGGGCAGTCATCATCTCATTATCTATGATCAGATAGGGAGTACAAATATATACATATTTTTTTGCCTTGTTGATAATGTTCAGATATACATCTTCACCGACAACCTCCTCATCCAGAGGTGTATCACAGAATGGCTGGACAAATCCGTCACTCTCAAATTCTTCCTCATGATATCTGTGGGGAAAATAGGCTTCATAATCAATACTTTCTTCAGATCTGCCAATCACTGCCCACATATGGAGAAACATTACCGTCATATTCCAGACAGCTTCCCCTTTGAGCATAACCGCCGTGTCCTTCCAGTGTCCGAAACGCTCTTTCTGGTTGATATATTCATCTGCAAGATTGATACCTCCCGTAAATCCAACCCATCCGTCAATGATACAGAGCTTCCTGTGATCCCGGTTATTCTGGATAATGTTCAGAATGGGACGAAAAGGATTAAATACCTGACATTTGATTCCCTTTTTCTGAAGTTCTTCATAATATTTATGGGGAAGTGTTGTGAGACAGCCAAATCCGTCATAGATCAGGCGCACATCCACGCCCTCCGCAGCTTTCTCTTCCAGAATATTCAGGATTGTCTGCCACATCACCCCATCATTGATAATGAAATATTCAATAAAAATATATTTCTTCGCCTGTTTCAGTTCCCTCACAAGCACCGGAAACATATCATCTCCTACCTGAAAATACTCTGCAGTTGTGTTCTCATGAACCGGAAATCTGGAAACATCCGAAATATATCTGGACTGGTTCGAAGCCGAGGAATCCAGAGTCTCCAGCTTCTGCCTCGTCTGTGGCCGATCCCGCAGATACTCCCTGCTCTCCTCAATTCTCTGTTCAAAATGCTGCTGCATGATCGCCGCGATCCTGGAACGTCCAAATACAAAATATAATACCACTCCAAGAATTGGCAGGATCAGGATCAGCATTGTCCAGGCCAGTTTATAAGAAGGGTTTATTTCCTTATTCAGGATCCACAATACCAGCACAATACCTATCAGCCTCAATCCGATATCAATATATCTGGAATAAGCGGCCAGACGCAGTACCATCATTAAGATCCATCCGAGCTGGACAAGCATTGCAACCGCAACATAAAAGATTCTGTTGAAAATCAGCTTTGCCAGTTTTTTAAACAGTAAAAGGATCCAGTTTTTCTTTTCTTTAAGTATTTTGTTATTTTCTGCCTTCAAGATTACTTCCTTCCCCTGATCATTGTCCATATTATGATAAAAATCCCTGACAGAACTGCCAGGGATTTTTGCGCACAATTAATTATATTTACGTTTTCTTGCGGCTTCAGATTTTTTCTTACGACGAACGCTTGGTTTCTCGTAATGCTCTCTTTTGCGGATTTCCTGCTGGATACCTGCTTTTGCACAGCTTCTCTTGAATCTGCGAAGAGCGCTATCTAAAGTCTCGTTCTCTTTTACGATAACGTTTGACATAGACTCACACCTAACCTCCCTCCAGTTGTAGATTGTGCTAAAATACAACTGTCTGGGTATTTTTTTCTTGCACAAGTGATATTATATATCATTGCCTGTGGGTTCGTCAACATCTTTTTGGTTAAATTTTGCAGAAATTTTTACTTTATTTGACCTTCAAGGATTCCTGCTGCTGCATCTACAGCTTCCTGCGCTTTGGCAGGGTTCTTTCCGCCGGCCTGAGCCATGTTCGGACGTCCGCCGCCGCCACCGCCTACGATAGCTGCCACTGCTTTGATCAGGTTACCTGCGTGGGCACCTGCTTTCTGTGCTGCGTCAGTAGCCATTGCAAGAAGATTTACTTTCTCACCGTTTACTGCTGCCAGAAGGACAACACCTTCACCAAGTTTGCCTTTCAGCTGGTCGCCAAGGTCACGAAGTCCGTTCATGTCCACTCCGTCTACTTTTGCAGCAAGAAGTTTCACACCTTTGACTTCTACTACTTTATCCATAACATCTCCCAGAGCTCCCTGAGCCAGTTTGCTCTTTAAGGATTCGTTCTCGCTGGAAAGTGCTTTTACTTCTCCCTGAAGATGTCCGATCTTCTCTACGATCTCTGCAGGATTTGCTTTGAGAGCTTTTGCAGCTTCGTGAAGCAGTTCTTCCTGTTTCTTATAGTATTCCAGAACTCCGTTGCCTGTCAGAGCTTCGATACGGCGAACACCTGCTGCGATACCGGATTCGGAAACGATCTTGAACAGCATAATGTTGCCTGTGTTTGCCACATGAGTACCACCGCAGAGTTCCTTGGAGAAGTCGCCCATGGATACCACACGTACCTTCTGATCATATTTCTCTCCGAACAGAGCCATTGCTCCGGATTTCTTAGCCTCTTCCACATCCATAACATCTGTACGGACTTCAAGTCCGGCCTGGATTTCTTTATTAACAAGCGCTTCTACCTGTGCGATCTCATCAGCTGTCATAGCCTGGAAATGAGCAAAGTCGAAACGAAGTCTGTCCGGTGTTACCAGAGAACCCTTCTGTTCTACATGACTTCCAAGAACTGTCTTTAATGCTTTCTGAAGAAGATGTGTTGCACTGTGGTTCTTCTCAGTGTCTCTTCTTGCAGCTTCATCCACTTTCAGGGAAACAGTTTCGCCTGTGGAGATCATACCGGATTCCATATGACCTACATGTCCGAATTTACCGCCGCGAAGCTTGATGGTGTCTTCTACTACGAACTTACCGTTTGCAGTTTCGATCACACCTGTATCTCCGACCTGTCCACCCATAGTTGCGTAGAATGGAGTCTGCTCTGTAAAGACAGTTCCTTTCTGGCCTTCCATCAGAGAGTTTACGATCTCTGTTTCTGTTGTAAGGACTGTTACTTTGGAATCAAAGGTAAGATGATCGTATCCTACGAATTCTGTTGTAACGTTTACATCGATATCATCATATACAGTTGCATCAGCACCCATATAGTTGGTCACTTCACGGGCAGAACGTGCTTTGTTTCTCTGCTCTTCCATACATTTCTGGAAGCCTGCCTCGTCAATATCATATCCTTTTTCCTCAAGAATCTCTTTTGTAAGATCCATAGGGAATCCGTAAGTATCATATAATTTGAATGCATTTTCGCCGGAAAGTGTTTTCTCTCCTGCTGCTTTCATCTCATCTTCCATCTCTCCAAGGATACGAAGACCCTGGTCAATGGTCTTGTTGAACTGGTTTTCTTCGTTTGTGAGAACTTTAAAGATAAATTCTTTCTTCTCTTCCAACTCCGGATATCCTGCTTTGGAACCATTGATCACTTCTTCACTTAATTTTGCAAGGAAAGTGCCTTCGATGCCAAGAAGACGTCCGTGACGTGCTGCACGACGAATCAGACGGCGAAGTACATAGCCGCGGCCTTCGTTTGTAGGCATGATACCGTCGGAGATCATAAATGTTGCAGAACGGATATGGTCTGTGATCAGACGGATGGATACGTCATCATTATAATTCTTCTCGTATTCTTTTCCGGAGATCTTACATACCAGGTTACGCAGTGCGCAGATAGTATCTACATCGAAGATGGAATCTACGTCCTGCACAACAACTGCCAGACGTTCCAGACCCATACCTGTATCAATGTTCTTCTGTTTCAGTGTTGTATAATTTCCGTTTCCATCGTTCTCAAACTGGGTAAATACGTTGTTCCATACTTCCATGTAACGGTCGCAGTCACAGCCTACTGTACAGCCAGGTTTCCCGCAGCCGTATTTCTCTCCACGGTCATAGTAGATCTCTGAACATGGACCACAGGGACCTGCGCCATGCTCCCAGAAGTTATCTTCTTTTCCAAAACGGAAAATTCTGTCAGCCGGGATTCCGATTTCTTTGTTCCAGATGTCAAATGCTTCATCATCTTCCAGATATACGGAAGGATACAGACGGTTTGCATCCAGTCCTACTACCTCTGTGAGGAATTCCCAGGACCAGTGGATGGCTTCTTTCTTAAAGTAGTCACCAAAGGAGAAGTTACCAAGCATCTCAAAGAATGTACCGTGACGTGCAGTTTTACCTACATTCTCGATATCACCTGTACGGATACATTTCTGGCAGGTACTTACTCTTGTTCTCGGCGGGATTTCAGCACCTGTAAAATATGGTTTCAGCGGAGCCATACCTGCATTGATCAGCAGAAGACTCTTATCTCCCTGTGGTACCAGGGAAAAGCTTTTCATTACCAGATGTCCTTTGCTTTCCATGAAGTCCAGGAACATCTGACGAAGTTCGTTTACTCCGTATTTCTTCATAATCTTTTCCTCCTGAAATCGGCGAAACCAGCAGTATCCGCCGATATTTCTATAATGAATTTTTATTTTGCCAGAACTTTATTAAATTTCTTTTTGCCTTTTTTCAGCACTACACCTTCACCTGTAAGTGCATCTTTGGCAACTGTGTATTTCACATCTGTGATCTTCTCACCGTCAATGGAAACACCGCCCTGCTCAATGGCACGACGTCCTTCGGAACGTGTTGGAACCATTCCTGCTTTTACAAGCATGGAGATCAGGTCGATTGTTCCTTCCTCTGAGAAGTCTTCGTCTGCAAGTTCAGTTGTCGGCATATGTGCTGTGTCAGCGCCGCCTGCAAAAAGTGCTCTTGCGCCTTCCTGCGCTTTCTTTGCTTCCTCTTCGCCGTGAACCAGATTTGTCAGCTCGTATGCAAGGATTTCTTTTGCTTTGTTTAACTGGCTTCCTTCCCATTTCGCCATCTCATCGATTTCTTCTAATGGAAGGAATGTGAGGAGACGCATACATTTGATAACATCTGCATCATCCACGTTTCTCCAGTACTGATAGAAATCGAAAGGAGAAGTTTTCTCCGGGTCAAGCCATACAGCACCGGACTGTGTTTTACCCATCTTCTTACCTTCGGAGTTCAGAAGAAGTGTGATAGTCATTGCATAGGCATCTTTGCCAAGCTTACGGCGGATCAGCTCTGTACCGCCAAGCATATTTGCCCACTGGTCATCACCGCCGAACTGCATGGTGCAGCCGTATTTCTGATACAGCATGTAGAAGTCGTAGCTCTGCATGATCATATAGTTAAATTCAAGGAATGTAAGTCCACGTTCCATACGCTGTTTGTAGCACTCGTGAGAGAGCATACGGTTTACAGAGAAATGTGGTCCAACATCACGAAGTACTTCTACATAATTTAAATTCATCAGCCAGTCTGCATTGTTTACCATTAATGCCTTGCCGTCTGAGAAGTCGATAAAACGCTCCATCTGTTTCTTGAAGCAGTCAATGTTGTGCTGAATGGTCTCCACTGTCATCATCTGACGCATATCAGATCTTCCGGACGGGTCACCGATCATACCGGTTCCGCCGCCTAATAATGCGATGGGTTTATTTCCCGCCATCTGCAGACGTTTCATCAGGCAAAGCGCCATGAAATGTCCCACATGAAGGCTGTCTGCGGTAGGGTCAAAGCCAATGTAAAATGTGGCTTTTCCATTATTTACCATTTCTTTGATCTCTTCTTCGTCTGTTACCTGGGCAATCAGACCACGGGCTTTCAGCTCGTCCCAAACTGTCATTGTTTGTTTCCTCCTCGTAATATAACTAAAATAACCCGGTTCCTCTGTCCGTTTAGGACGAGAACCGGGTCTCGCGTTACCACCTAAATTTACAGAAAACTCGCATTTTCTGCCTCCATAAGTGAATGATATAAAGTCACTGCCAGAGTATCTTCCGGCCAAACCTTTCACTTAAGCAAATTAACGGATGCCAAACCGCTGCAGCCTACTGTTCTCAGAAAAATCAGATCCGGAAGTTTCGGTGCAGAGCTCCGGGAGGTATTCACACGGTTCCCTCAGGCGCCTCTCACCAGCCGGCTGCTCTCTGTCTGCTTTCCACGTGCTACTATTTCCCATCTGTGCCTTTACTTTCATATAGCCGTCAGGATCAGAATACGGAATTGCTCTTTTCCTGACTGTCTTATCTATCTGCAAGTATACAAATACAAAATTTATTTGTCAAGGAATTTAAATACATTCTCTTCATATTTTACCAACTTAAAGCATTAATGTACTCACCCTGAAATCCAGTCCACAAAGAATACATGTCCTTTGTACTGTTCATATTCCAGTTTGCTGAAATTAAGATTCTGTGCTTTAAAGGCTGTCGGAGTCATAAAGAACTTATAATTGAAATCCTTTGTCTTAAATCCCGGAAGAACTCTCTTTACACCACGGTTGACATAGTCATTAAAAAGCTCCATTGCCGCTTTCGCCGCTGCATAGGCATTAGTCCTGTCCTCAAACTGACCCTGCAGTCTCTTAATCAATGCTCCGTCTGTCACTACTGCATACTGGGTTGGTTTTCCCTGATATACTACATAGCGGATCTGTGAAGGAAAATTTTTGTACTCATCAATGGTACAGTTCAGTACACAAAGTGCAACTGCTTCCATTCCTATCACTCCCTGATCGCCTGCTTCCGCATCACACACTGCTGCCAGCAGATCAAGATCTGACACCTTTCCGTCTGCAATCCCCGGATGTTCCAGGAACTGTTTCTCCATATAGTAGTATTTGCTGTTTTTTGCATCATAAACCTTAACATAATTGCCTTCAACTTTATAATCTTCTGACGATGTCTCAGATGCCACACCTTCAGAATCAAACTTATATGTAATTCCATCAACAGAAGCTACTGTATCTGAAAGCATCACACCGGAAACATTAAAATAATATTTCTTTCCATCCAGAGTCAGCCAGCCAACATGTGCCTTGCCGTCCGATGGGGAGAAATAGTATTTCTTTCCTCCTACTGTTCCAAATCCTTTCTGGTAACGTACACCGTTGGACTTGGAAAAATAATAATAGTCTGAATCAATTTTCTCCAACCCCACATACATAATTCCGTCAGATGGTTCAAAATATCTGTACTTGTCCGTGCTGCTTTTTAACCAGCCTGTGCACATACGGCCTGTACTCTGACTGAAATAGCGCTTTTGTTTCTTTTTATTCTCTACCCATCCCTTTGCCATTACGCCTGAACTGCTGTAGAAATAGTATTTGTTTTTCTGCGCATCTGTCAGCCAGCCTCTGGTCATAAGTCCTGTGGTTTCATCAAAATGCCTGATGTTTCCTTTGGCATCTGTAAGAAATCCAGTTACCATGCATCCGGTTCCTTTGGTAAAATACCTGATCACTTTTCCCTTGGAATCCTTTACCCAGCCTTTAAGCTGTACACCTGTTTTTTTGTCAAAGTAATATTTCTTCCCTTTAAGTTCCAGCCAGCCTTTTTGTCTGGAACCATCTTTATTAATGTAGTAAGTCTTTCCATTCTGAGTCACAAATCCTGTTTTTGTTGCAGCAGAAACGCAAAAACAGCCCATCACAAAAACAGCGATCACAGAAAAAATCAGATACTTTAACAACATTTTTCCATGTTTCTTCATATTTCTTTTCAGTCTCCTTTTTTCTTTCACGTATTGTTTTACGTTAATTCGGGTTATTCTTTTATAAAATGTTACAAATTTATTACACGAAATATTATATATGATTCTCACATTATTGTCAACCTTCGAAAATATATGGACTTTAGAAATATTTGTGTTAATATGAACGGAGCGAACAGTAACACATTTTCCTCTTTCACATATGATAGGAGTGTAAAGAATTTCTGGAGGATTTAACATGAGTGACTTAGCTGCTACAAATTGCGGATGTGAGGACAGAGGAGGATGCGGATGTAGCTGTGGCAATAACAGTGGCTGCGGATGCGACAACGGATGTGGATGTAATAACGGATGTGGCTGCAACAGTGGATGGGGACTTTCCGGCGGAAATAATTCCTGCTGCAATATTCTCTGGATTATCATCCTTCTGTGCCTGTGCGGAAACAATAACTGTGGATGCGGCAATAGCTGCGGCGGATGCGGAAACGGTGACAATTGCTGGATCATTATCGTACTGCTTCTGCTGTGCGGAAATAATGGCTGCGGATGTGGATGCTGACAATCATTGTCTGCCGGCAGAGGGAATTTTCCCTCTGCCTTTTTATATTTTACCGGGAAATGGTCCTGCCGTTTTTCTTTTCCGGATGCACTATCTGACCACATTGTTTTTTCTTTTTCACACACTCCAGATCTATCTCATAAAAAGCATTTCCATCTATAACAAGCTTTTCTTTCTTTTCTTCTGACTCCGAGCCCATATCTGATTCTCCATTTTTTTGCAACTGTAAAAAGCATGATACCTCTCGCAGCATACAGTAAAGCAGCCTCACAGTTACTTAAATTCTACTTTATTATATGTCAGAATCCTTCTCCCCGTCATATTCTGTTAATAAAAAACATAGAATGGAAACAGATATTATGAATGAAGGGCAAATCTCCCAGACTTTGCTGGATCAGATGGTCAGTTCTGACCGCGGGCAGATGATAAAAGCCGCCATTCCTTATCTCCCGCCAAAAGGACAGCAGATTTTCTCAGTCTATGAAAAAGCGGTTGAATTTCTCAACACTGTCTCTGTTTTCGGAAAAGCAGGGTCAGGAGCTGACATGTGTGCCATGAGTATGCCGGCACAGGATCCGGTGGATGTTATCAATGATATCCGCAGCTTCTGTTATGGTCCCAGCAGGGATAAATTAAATCAAATGGTAAATATGATGGCTATGGTTCAAATGCTCCGGCTTATGAATCAGCCTGCTGATGAGAGGAAGGAGGATTCCAATGAATGATGACTGGCGCAATAATCCGAAGCTTGCAGGCATGGACCGTTCCAAGCTTGATATGCTTCAGAATCTGGCTTCTCAGGGAAGTTCAAAAGGTGCAAATGAGATGCTGCCTTTCCTGATGAGCGCAGCTGCCCAGGGGAAAAACGGCGGTCTGAAATTTAATGCAGATGAAATTTCTGCAATCATTGAAGTGCTGAAGATGGGGAAATCTCCCCAGGAGGTACAAAAACTTGATAAAGTGGTGAACCTTATGAAAATGATGCGGTGACCAGATTCCCGCCTGTTGCTGAATAATTATAAAAAGAGTACATTTGCGGAAAACATTTTTCAAACACGCTCCGGCGATGTTCCGCAATGTACTCTTAGATTTTACAGCAAACTGTTGAAACAGATATTCGTAATTCAGGCAGGACAGTTACCTGATTTCACTGTTTATTATATTTGCGCAGCCTGTCGCAGATAAATGTCAGTGCCTGTGCAACTGCCTGGTCTCTGATACTTTTTCTGTCACCTTCAAAATGGAATTCCCTCACAGTTGTCTTTCCTGCACAGTAACATCCCATAAACACGGTTCCTACCGGTGTTTCTTCTGTTCCACCGCCCGGGCCTGCAAGTCCTGTCACGGAAAGACAGACATCGGTTTTAGCTGCTTTTGCCCCGCCTTTTGCCATCTGTCTGGCGCATTTGGCTGAGACAGCACCTTCTTTCTTCAGTGTGCGCTTCTTCACTCCAAGACATTTCCTTTTGGCGCGGTTTGTATATGTGACATAGCCACACATAAATACCTCAGAAGCTCCCGGTACGTTTACGATGTCCGCAGCTACTGCACCGCCTGTACAGGACTCGGCAAGAGACAATGTCATTTTCTTTTTTTTCAGGAGTCCTACAACTGTTTCTTCTAATGCTAATTCTTCTGACGCTTCCTTTTCTGAAGCCATATTTAAAGCCTTCTTTCTAACTAATCCTGCATGGACAGAACACTCTTGTTCTGCCAGATATATGTGATCAGAGAAATAACGGTAAGTGCCAGGGAAAGCCAGATAAATATCTGTTCCAGAATATCAAACACTCCACCCAGATCGATCAGCAGTAAAATAATCATGATCATCTGGGAAACCGTCTTGAATTTGCCCCAGTAGTTTGCAGCGATCACAACGCCGTTCTCGGCTGCGATCAGACGAAATCCGCTGATGATAAATTCTCTTCCTATGATAATAATAACAAACCATGCCGGAAGTTTCTCCAGTTCAATAAAGCAGATCATTGCAGAACATACAAGAAGCTTATCTGCAAGAGGATCCATGAATTTGCCAAAATTTGTCACCAGATTGTATTTTCTGGCAAGCTTTCCGTCAAACCAGTCAGTCACACTGGCAACAACAAAAATAGCAAGCGCTATATAACGGTTTGCCTCACCGCCCAGGTCTGTAAGCATAAACAGTACAAGAAACGGAACCAGTATCATTCTGGCTACTGTAAGTTTATTCGGTGTATTCATCTGCCAACTCTCCTATCAAATCATATTCCAGTGCACCGGTCACACGTACCTTTGCAAAATCTCCTGTCATCAGAAGTTCTCCTGTCTGCACAAAAATATAACCGTCGACCTTTGGTGCATCTCCGTAAGTTCTGCCAATGTATGCGCTCTCATCTGCAACTTTTCCCTCGATCATTACGAGAAGTTCCTGTCCGATGCGGTCAGTTCCTTTATCATAGGAAATCTCCTGCTGAAGCTCCATGATCTCGTCACGTCTGGCCTCTTTTACTTCTTCCGCAACCTGATCAGGCATCGTTGCTGCAGGTGTATCTTCTTCCGGTGAATAAGTAAATACTCCCAGACGGTCAAATTCCATCTCATCCACAAAGCCCATCAGCTCTTCGTGGTCTTCCTGTGTTTCCCCGGGGAATCCGGAGATCAGGGTAGTACGGAGCACGATGTCGGGAATCTCCCGGCGAAGCTTATTTACAATCTCCACCAGTTCTGCCTGTGTTGTCCTTCTTCCCATTCTCTTTAAAATACGGTCACTTGCATGCTGGATCGGAAGGTCCAGATAATGACAGATCTTCTTCTCCTCTTTCATGGTCTGGATCAGTTCATCGTAGATTTCCTCCGGATAGCAGTAAAGCACGCGGATCCAGCGGATTCCTTTAATCTTGCATAACTCTTTCAGGAGAATATGAAGAGATTTCTTTCCATATATATCAGTTCCATATACGGTTGTCTCCTGTGCGACAAGGATCAGTTCCTTTACGCCTTCCTCTGCCATCTCTTTTGCCTGTGTTACCAGACGTTCCATCGGAACGCTTCGGAATTTACCGCGAAGCTTCGGGATGATACAGTAGGTACAGTGTTTGTCACATCCTTCTGCTATCTTGAGGTATCCGAAATGTCCGCCTGTTGTGAGAACACGTTTGCCAGGCTTTTCCGGAAGATAATCAATATCTTTAAATTCCTGAAAATGCTTTCCTTCCATTGCTTCGTGGATTGCCTTAAGGATGTCTTCGTAGGAAGTTGTGCCAAGTACCGCATCTACTTCCGGTACTTCCTCAATGATCTCATTCTTATAACGCTGTGCCATACATCCTGTGACAACCAGGACTTTACAGCTCCCGGATTTCTTGTATTCTGCCATCTCAAGGATGGTGTTGACGCTCTCTTCCTTTGCGTCATTGATAAAGCAGCAGGTGTTCACCACAATGGCCTCTGCTTCAGTTTCATCATCTACGATCTCGAACCCATTACCTGTAAGAAGTCCAAGCATTTCTTCGGAATCTACAAGGTTCTTGTCACAGCCTAATGATACGAATAATAATTTCATAAATTCTCCTATAAGAATGTGCCTGAAAATATACCTCTGTAATTCTCAGACACATTCGTTTGTTTATCTATTGTGTTACCATAAGTTCTTACTCTTCAGTTGCTTCCTCAGATACTGTTTCTTCTGCTGTTCCAGCAGTTTCTGCGATTTCAGAAGCCTGTGCTGATTCTTCTGAAATTTCTTCTGTCTGTGCCTCAGCTGTCTGCGCTGTTCCTTCTTCATCCTCTTCTTCCGGAGCAAGAATCTTTACTTTTCCTTTGTAGAGCTCGTCGATCGCAACTGAGAGAGGTTTCTTGCCTGCTGCACCCTCTACCATTGGTTTGGAACCAGCGATGATCTGGCGTGCACGTTTACTTGCAGCAAGTACAAGGGAATAACGGCTGTTAAGGGACATTGTTGTATCATCGTCCTCACTGTTTGTATTGATTGCTTCGATTAATTCTGTATAAGACGGATGTATCATGTATTTTCTCCTTTCTTTTAAGCGGTCTTGCCGCATGTTTATCATTTCTGAAATGCTTTGGTCTGTTTCTGGATATCGGCAATAAATTCTGCATTTCTGGATGCTCTGGAATGTTCACTCACAATGATCTGATGAAGATGGTCCACGCATTCCTCTACAGTATCGTTGACAAGAATATAGTCATACTGTCCCATACCTTCTGCCTCTTCACCTGCTCTTGCAAGTCTGTCTGCGATCACCTGTGCGGTTTCTGTTCCTCTGCCTGTGAGGCGGCGTTCCAGTTCCTCTACAGTCGGCGGGGTTACAAAGACTAGAAGTGCTTCCGGTATCTTCTCTTTGATCTTCATTGCACCCTGAATCTCAATCTCAAGAATCACATTTCTGCCTGCCTGAAGCTGCTCTTCGACATAAGAGCGTGGAGTGCCGTAATAATTTTCCACATACTGGGCATATTCAAGCAATGCATCCTCTTCGATCAGCTTCTCGAATTCATCCCGTGTGCGGAAGAAATATTCTCTGCCGTCCTCTTCACCGGGACGGGGTTTTCTGGTTGTTGCGGAGACAGATAATGCATAATCATCATATTTCTCCATGAGGCGTTTCATTACTGTGCCTTTTCCTGCACCGGAAAATCCGGAAACCACTACTAAAATTCCTTTATTCATGGGTCTCTCCCTTATCCTCATTTTCATATATTTCTGCAAATCTCCGGGCAATGGTCTCAGGCTGAAGTGCGCTGAGCACCAGATAATCGTCGCTTGTGACGATCACTGCTTTTGTCTTTCGCCCCTGAGTTGCATCAATCAGTGACCGGGTTCCCTTTATGCTCTGCACCATTCGTTTTACAGGTGCCGCATCTGGGCTTACCACTGCCACGATTTTCTGTGAATTGACTACATTTCCAAAACCGATATTAATAAGTCTTGCCACGTTTTCTTCCTCTATTCTACGTTCTGGATCTGTTCTCTGACTTTCTCGATCTCTGTTTTCAGATCAATGGCAATGTTGGAAATCTCCAGATCACTTGATTTGGATAAAATCGTGTTTGCTTCTCTGTTCATTTCCTGTGCCATGAAGTCCAGCTTGCGTCCGATGCCTTCTTTCTCTGTTGTGAGCATCTTTTTCATGTTTCTGATGTGGCTGTGAAGGCGGACGGTTTCCTCATCATTGCAGATTTTGTCTGAAAACAGGATGACTTCTGCTGCGATGCGGTTGTCGTCGATCTGTGTGTCTTCCAGCAGCTCGGAAACTTTTGCTTCCAGTTTGGTTCTGTAGGCATTGACTACTTCCGGAGAACGGGCTTCTACACGTAATACTTTTTCTTCAAGGCTGTCCAGTTTTCCGATAAGGTCCTTCTCAAGGTTTCTGCCTTCCTGTGTCCTTGTCTGGACAAATTTCTCACATGCCTCGCGAAGGGGCGGTTCCAGAGATTCCCAGAGTGCTTCCTCATCAACAGACTGTTCTTCCATGACAAGTACCTCCGGATAGCGTGACAGGGTGCTGACTTTGATATCGTAGTCAAGGTCAAAGTCCTGCTGCATCTGTTTGAGACAGGTGATGTATTCGGATGCGAGTTCTCTGTTGTATTTGAGAGCTCCGTTGTCCAGGGTGTAGTCTTCGTATGTGATGTATACATCAACTTTGCCTCTCTGGATGTAGGTTTTCATCAGGTTTCTGACTGCGCCTTCCAGGAAGTTGAGTTTTCTGGGCATTTTGATGCTGAGGTCCAGGTATCTGTGGTTGACAGATTTTAGTTCGATTGTTATTTTTCTTTCTTTGGTCACGACTTCTGCCCGGCCGAAACCTGTCATGCTTTTTATCATAGTTTTTCTCTCTTTGTCTGTCTATTAGTGTCGGGGTATGTGTGCCTGTTCTGGTTTACATACAGATTTATTATAGTTCATTATAGAATGGGAGTCAAACATTTTTTCGTTGATGGCGGTAGGAAATGTGTGGTATACTGGTGAAAGGGACGCAGGATAAAATAAATGGTCTGGGGCGCGGTTTCGGAAGCTAGTCAACTCTAAGGCTTCGGAAATTTGCTAAAAGCATGAAAAAAACAGCAAAACTCGCTTCGCTCAGACAGGTTGCTGTTTTTTTCATAACGCAAATTCCCAAAGCCTAAGAGTTACTACGCTCCCTGCAAATGCGCCCCAGACCATTTATTTTCTCCTGCTGGTAGCTGGCTGTTGGAGGTATATGGTATATTTAATTGGACGGCTTTCAGAAAGGCCTGTTATATTAGAGTTTGTTTGTCAGAAAGGGCTTTGCCTTTTATCAGTCATATTGGGGACTGAGATTTTGATTATTGTGAGTATTATTTAAAAAGGAGTGTTTTTATATGGCTTTTGATGGGATTACGATTGCGGCTATGGTGAGGGAGCTGCATTTGAATTTGGATGGAGGACGGTTTAATAAGATTGCTCAGCCGGAGGCGGATGAGCTTTTGATTACGGGGAAGGGGGCGAATGGGCAGTGCAGGCTGCTGCTTTCGGCCAGTGCTTCTCTTCCGCTGATTTATTTTACTTCTAAGAATAAGCCCAGTCCTATGACTGCGCCTAATTTCTGTATGCTGCTGCGTAAGCATATTGGAAGTGCGAGGATTTCGGATATCAGGCAGCCGGGGATGGAGCGTGTGGTGATGTTTGAGCTAGAGCATCTGAATGAGCTGGGGGATCCCTGTAAGAAGGTTCTTATCATGGAGCTGATGGGTAAGCACAGTAATATTATTTTCTGTGATGATAAGGGGATGATCCTGGATAGTATCAAGCATGTTTCTTCTCATATGAGTTCTGTGCGTGAGGTGCTTCCGGGGAGGGAGTATTTTATTCCGAAGACGCAGGATAAGCTGGATCCGCTAACTGTGAGTGAGGAGGAGTTCTGTGATGTTGTGTGCAGGAAGCCATGTAATGTTTCCAAGGCTGTTTACTCTTCTCTTACTGGAATCAGTCCGGTTGTTGCGGAGGAGATCTGTTTCAGGGCTTCGATTGACGGGAGTGATGCAGCGCAGTCTCTGGATGAGGCGGCGAGGGTGCATTTGTATCATACGTTCCGCAGGCTGATGGATCAGGTTGTGGAGGGGGATTTTTCTCCGAATATTGTTTACCGGGGGGATGAACCTGTGGAATATGGTGTGTTTGCGTTCCAGCAGTATGGACCGGAGTATCATTCTGTGGAGTTTGAGAGTGTTTCACAGATGCTGGAGACTTATTATGCGACAAAGAATACTCTGACGCGTATCCATCAGAAGTCTTCGGATCTGAGGAGGATCGTGCAGACTGCGCTGGAGCGTAACCGTAAGAAGTTGAGTCTGCAGGAGAAGCAGATGAAGGATACCGCGAAGAAGGAGAAGTATAAGGTTTACGGGGAGCTGATCAATACTTACGGGTATGGGCTGGAGGATGGATGTAAGTCGTTTAAGGCTCTGAATTATTATACCAATGAGGAGATTACCATTCCTCTTGATCCTACTATGACTCCGGCGGAGAATTCCAAGAAGTATTTCGACAAGTATGGAAAGCTGAAGCGTACGGAGGAGGCTCTGACTGAGCAGATTGCAGATACGAGAAGTGAGATCGAGCATCTGGAGTCTGTTTCCAATGCTCTGGATATCGCTCTGGCTGAGAGTGATCTGGCACAGATCAAGGAAGAACTGATGGAGTATGGATATATTAAGAAGCATTATGACCGCAGGAAGGGACAGAAGGCACAGAGTAAGTCTAAGCCGTTCCATTATGTGACTGAGGATGGGTATGATATTTATGTGGGGAAAAATAATTTCCAGAATGATGAGCTTACCTTTAAGTTTGCCACAGGGAATGACTGGTGGTTTCATGCCAAGAAGATGGCCGGTTCGCATGTGGTCGTGAAGTCTAAGGACGGAGAACTGCCGGATCATATCTTTGAGATTGCGGGACAGCTTGCTGCTTATTATTCCAAAGGACGTACTGCCCCTAAGGTGGAGATTGATTATATCCAGAAGAAACAGGTGAAAAAGCCTGCAGGAGCGAAGCCCGGATTTGTAGTTTATTATACAAATTATTCGCTGATGGCTGAGCCGTCATTAAAAGGAGTCAGGGAAGTCTAATCACACTGCCACATAATTACAGAATATAAAGAATTGCGGGAGCTGCTTTGCAGTGGAGTAATTCATGGATGTCAAGTCAGGGATAAAATACCTTTTAACCCTGACATTATATAACAATAATTAAGGAGAATTTCTTTTTATGAGTATTTTGAATGTAGAACATCTGACACATGGTTTCGGAGACAGGGCGATTTTTAATGATGTGTCTTTCCGCCTGTTAAAGGGCGAGCATATTGGACTGGTTGGTGCCAACGGGGAAGGTAAATCTACTTTCTTTAATATTGTAACCGGAAAGCTGATGCCGGATGAGGGTAAGATTGAATGGGCAAAGAATGTACGTGTCGGCTATCTGGACCAGCATTCTGTTCTTTCTCAGGGTATGTCCATCCGCGATGTGCTGAAGTCTGCGTTCTCTTATCTCTTTGAGATGGAGGAAAGGATGAATGAAATCTGTGACTCTCTTGGCACTGCTTCTCCTGAGGAGATGGATACTCTGATGGAGGAACTGGGAACTATTCAGGATACCCTTACCATGCATGATTTCTATGTGATCGATGCGAAAGTGGAGGAAGTTGCCAGAGCTCTGGGGCTTCTTGATATCGGACTGGAACGTGATGTTACAGATCTGAGCGGTGGTCAGAGAACCAAAGTTCTGCTTGGCAAGCTGCTTCTGGAGAAGCCGGATATCCTGCTTCTGGACGAGCCTACCAACTATCTGGATGAGGAACATATCGAATGGCTGAAGCGTTATTTGCAGGATTATGAGAATGCATTTATCCTTATCTCCCACGATATTCCGTTTCTGAATTCTGTTATCAATCTGGTTTATCATATGGAGAATCAGGAACTAAACCGTTATGTCGGGGATTATGACCATTTCCAGGAAGTGTATGAGGTGAAGAAGGCTCAGCTTGAAGCTGCTTACAGACGCCAGCAGCAGGAAATCAGCGAACTGAAGGATTTCGTCGCAAGAAATAAGGCAAGGGTTTCTACAAGAAACATGGCCATGTCCAGACAGAAGAAACTGGATAAAATGGATGTGATCGAGCTTGCTGCCGAGAAGCCGAAGCCAGAGTTTCATTTTAAATATGGACGTACTCCGGGGAAATGTATCTTCGAGACGAAGGATCTGGTTATTGGTTATAATGAACCTCTTTCCAGGCCTGTTACTCTCTCTATGGAAAGAGGAAATAAGATTGCGCTGGTTGGTGCAAACGGTATCGGTAAGACTACTTTACTGAAAAGTATTCTGGGATTGATTCCGTCTCTGAAGGGTTCCTGCGAACTTGGTGAGAATCTTCAGATAGGATATTTTGAGCAGGAAGTAAAGGGTGATAACAAGACTACCTGTATTGATGAGATCTGGGCTGAGTTTCCGTCTTATACTCAGTATGAGGTGCGGTCCGCACTTGCAAAATGCGGTCTGACTACCAAGCATATTGAAAGTCAGGTACGTGTACTGAGTGGCGGGGAGCAGGCGAAGGTACGCCTGTGTAAGCTGGTGAATAAAGAAACGAACATTCTGCTTCTGGACGAGCCTACCAATCATCTGGATGTGGATGCAAAAGAAGCTTTGAAGCAGGCATTGATCGAATATAAGGGAAGCATTCTCCTGATCTGCCATGAACCGGAGTTTTACCGCGATGTGGTTTCCCAGGTATGGGACTGCAGTAAATGGACTACAAAAATATTATAATAATTGGTACATGAAGGGTTATTACAAATGAGTAAAGCAAAAACTGTGGATCTGACTTCCGGTCCGATCCTGAAAACTTTGGCAGAGCTGGCTCTGCCTATCATGATTTCTTCCATGCTGGGAACAGCATACAGTATTATGGATATGGCATGGATCGGACTGCTTGGTGCAAAGGCAGTTGCAGGCGTGGGAGTAGGCGGAATGTATGTCTGGCTCTCCCAGGGGCTTGCATCCCTGTCAAGAATGGGCGGACAGGTAAATACAGCTCAGGCATGCGGGCGCAAAGATTACGATCAGGCACGTTCCTATGCTGCCAGTTCTCTGCAGCTCACTGCACTGTCCGGCATTTTGTTTGCTGCTGTCTGTGTTATTTTCATACATCCTCTGCTGGGATTTTTTAATCTGACCGACGCAGAAACTTATACTGCTGCCAGATCTTATACATTGATCACCTGTGGGCTGATTCTTTTTTCTTATCTGAATCTGACGCTGACAGGACTCTCTACTGCGCAGGGAGATTCCCGCACTCCCTTGCTTGCAAACTTTATCGGGCTTGCAGGAAATATGATCCTGGATCCGCTGCTGATCCTTGGCATCGGACCTTTCCCGAGGCTGGAGGTTGCCGGAGCCGCTATTGCAACAGTAAGTTCACAGATTCTGGTTTTTGTAGTGATGGTTCTGCGTATCCGGCATTCCAGACTGGAGCCAAATGTTTTACAGCATCTGAATCTGCTGTCTGTTTTTCCAAAAGAATATTATAAGCACATCTTCAGAATCGGTTTTCCCACAGCTATACAGGGAAGCATTTACTGTTTCATCTCCATGATCCTGACCCGTATGGTTTCCGGCTATGGTGCTGCCGCTATTGCAACGCAGCGTGTTGGCGGACAGATTGAATCCGTATCCTGGAATACTGCAGATGGTTTTGCTTCAGCATTGAATGCTTTTATTGCCCAAAACTACGGGGCACGAAAAAAAGACCGTATCCGTAAAGGTTACAGTCTATCATTTCGCGTTCTTACAATTTGGGGCCTGTTTGTCACTGCAGCTTTTGTCTTTCTTCCGGAGCCAATTGCCAGATTATTTTTCCACGAAAAAGAAGCGCTGGATACTGCTGTCAATTATCTGGTCATTATTGGATTCAGTGAAGTCTTTATGTCCATTGAGCTGATGACAGTGGGCGCATTATCAGGACTTGGACGCACCAGATTATCCAGTACGATCAGTGTGATCCTGACAGGCTCAAGAATCCCGCTGGCATTGATCCTGACACATGCGGGAATGGGATTAAATGGTGTATGGTGGGCACTTACCATCTCTTCCATTGTGAAGGGAATCGTGTTTACACTGACCTTCCGGCATATCAGCGGGCGGTTGCCTGACGAACGCTCCTAAAACATGTTTGAAACACGCTCTAAGGTTCCGTCATTTTTTCGGCAATTGTGTCCGGAACTTTTATCAGTTCCAGTTTCCAGAAAATAGCATATATGTATGAAATCCCACGGATATTTCCCAGTTTTTTTGGTCCCGGGATTTCTTCAGAAATCTGTCTGGCATGTTGAAAAGCAAGCACCACGCTGCTCCATGCCAGACTTTTGCTGTTCTCCCTGCGATTTACCCATAGTTCTCTTGTCAGTTCGCCGTTTCTTCCGGTTTTCAGAGTATAATGAAAAGGAAGCCCTGATGCTGTATAAAATGGAAAGTTTTGAAAAGCTACTATTGCCTGCCAGAGATTTTCTTCTGTGCAGGCGTTTTTTAAGTTTTCTATTGCATTTATTCTTTGATCGTTTCTTTCATTTATCATAGTTTTATAGCGAATTTTGTCGAATCCTTTCGATTTATTACTCATAATACTATAATAAATTCATCAGCTATGCAAGTAATACAAATGGCAAGTATTCCGCCGACAAGCTGTAAGAAAGTGAAAATTCTTGATTTTTTCATGCCATACCTTTATATAGCAAAAAGAGGACTGTTCAGAAAAATTTCTGCCGATCCTCTTTTGCTGTTTCTATTTTATTGTTCTTTAGATTTATTTATCTGTATAATCGTGTGGTATATTATTTCGCAACAAAGTTTACGATCTTATTCGGTACATAGATTTCTTTAATGAGGTTCTTGCCTTCCAGGAAGGAAGCAATTCTCTCGTCTGCTTTGGCGATCTCGAATGCTTTTTCTTTTTCGCATCCGTTAGGGATTACGATTGTTCCTCTTACTTTACCGTTCACCTGTACACCGATCTCAACGGTCTTGGCAATTGTTTTGCCTTCATCGTATTTCGGCCATTCGGAAACTGCCAGTAAGCCTTCTCCTCCGATGAATTCCCAGATTTCTTCGCAGATATGTGGCGCAAACGGGCTAAGCAGTTTGATAAAAATGGTAAGGTCATCTTTGCTTAAGTGTCCTTCTGCTGTAATCTCATTAATGAGTGTCATCAGGCTGGCGATCGCTGTATTGAATTTCAGGTTCTCGATATCAGAAGAAACTTTCTTGATGGTGCGGTGGAGTTTCATCTCCAGTTCATCAGATACGGATTCTTCAGAAAGGATATCTGTCAGACCTGCAACACGATCCAGGAACTTCTTACAGCCCTTTACAGAGTTCTCGCTCCATGGTGTAGCTGCGCCATAGTCACCCATAAACAGCACATAGGTACGAAGAGTATCTGCACCGTATTCTTCTACAATATCCAGTGGGTCAACTACATTACCCTTGGATTTACTCATTTTATCTCCGTCCGGTCCGAGGATCAATCCCTGGATGGAACGTTTTGCGTATGGTTCCGGTGTGTTTACTACGCCAAGATCATACAGGAAATGATGCCAGAATCTGGAGTAGATCATATGTCTGGTAACGTGTTCCATACCACCATTGTACCAGTCAACAGGCATCCAGTATTTCAGTTTGTCCATATCTGCCAGTGCATTTGCATTGTGCGGATCTGTATATCTTAAGAAATACCAGGAAGATCCTGCCCACTGAGGCATGGTATCTGTCTCACGCTTCGCTGCAGCACCACATTTCGGGCATGTGCAGTTTACGAAAGAATCAATCTTTGCAAGCGGGGACTGTCCGTCTTCACCCGGCTCGAAGTCCTTTACATCCGGCAGACGCAACGGAAGTTCATTCTCCGGAACTGCTACAACACCGCAGTTCGGGCAATGGATAAGCGGGATTGGCTCACCCCAGTATCTCTGACGGTTGAATGCCCAGTCTTTCATCTTATACTGAACACCGGCTTTACCGATTCCTTTTTTCTCCAGTTCTTCCAGCATACGCTCAATAGAATCTTTCTTCTTTGCATATCCGTTCAGGAAATCGGAGTTTACCATTTCGCCATCGCCTGTATAGGCTTCTTTGGAAATATCTCCACCTTTGATAACTTCGATAATGTCGATGCCGAATTTCTTCGCGAAATCATAGTCACGCTGGTCGTGAGCAGGTACTGCCATGATAGCACCTGTACCATATCCCATCATTACATAGTCAGCAATGTAGATCGGGATTTTCTTACCGTTAACCGGGTTGATTCCCTCAAGTCCCTGGATTCTCACACCTGTTTTATCTTTTACAAGCTGAGTTCTCTCAAACTCTGTTTTCTTTGCACACTCATTACGATATGCAGTGATCTCATCCATGTTTGTGATTTTATCTGCATATTTGTCAATGATCGGATGTTCCGGTGCGATTACCATGAATGTTACACCAAACAGAGTATCCGGTCTGGTTGTATAGATTTCAAGTTTCTCATCGATTCCGTCAACATCGAAGTTAACGAAAGCACCTTTTGATTTACCGATCCAGTGGATCTGCTGCTGTTTTACATTATCCGGATAATCTACATCTTTCAGACCTTCCAGAAGCTTATCTGCATACTGGGTGATCCTTAAATACCATACATCTTTGGATTTCTGAACAACATCGCTGTGGCAGATATCACATTTACCGCCCTGGCTGTCTTCATTGGAAAGGACTACTTTACAGTGCGGGCAGTAGTTAACCAGTGTTCTGTCTCTGAATACAAGACCTTTTTCAAACATTTTCAGGAAAATCCACTGTGTCCATTTGTAGTAGTCTTCATCTGTTGTATCGATCACACGGTTCCAGTCAAAAGAAAATCCAACTTTCTTTAACTGGTTTGAGAATCTCTTGATGTTCTCATCTGTGATGATACGTGGATGTGTTCCGGTCTTTACTGCGTAGTTCTCAGTCGGGAGACCGAATGCATCAAATCCGATCGGGAAAAGTACATTATAACCTTCCATACGACGTTTTCTGGAAATAACCTCCAGACTGGAATATGCTTTGATATGTCCTACGTGCATACCGGCACCGCTTGGATATGGGAACTCTACCAGACCATAAAATTTAGGTTTATCACTGTTGTCTTTGGCTTCAAAGACTTTGGCTTCTTCCCATTTTGCCTGCCACTTAGGCTCAATCTTTTTAAACAAGTATTTCATTTCTATGCTTCCTCCAACATTTTGCTGTATGTGAACTACCCGGCAACAGAGTTACCAGGGCATCTGACTTAAGGCGAGATACCGTCTTTTTCAGGGTGCGTCCATGACACCACTACTGTTTGCTCCACTGAGCTACACAGCTACTTTTATTATTTCCGGCGGTTTCAGTCCGATTATGGACATCTTATCCTAAAAATTTATTTTAATTCAACAAAGGCTGTTTGTCAATGTAACGTTTCGCAGTATCGAGTGTTTTTGCTTTAAAAATGGCACTTATTTCGCATTTTCGAGTAATACACCACTAGAGCGTGTCTGAAAAATCATTCCCGCAATCTGCACGCCCCACTTTGCGGGATATTTCACCCGAATTCAGTTGCCGTAGCCCGCTACGGCGCCCTCATCCGGGCAAAATATCCCACAAATTGTGACGCACATCTTGCAGAAAGCCTTTTTCAGACACACTCTAGTTCTGTCAACAAAACGTAAAAAACAGGACATTCCGCATCTCTGCAAAATGTCCTGCCATTTTTATTTCTTAACTATATTTTAATTACTGCGCTAACACAAATTACTGCTCTGTCAGTAATTACCCTTTTTTTATTCTTCGGCTTTATCCACTTTGCTTGCTCTTGCTTCGATTTCTTTTGCCTGGATATCATTCGGAGCCTGCTCGTAGCGTGCAAATTCGTAGGAGAATTCTCCGCTTCCACCTGTCATGGAACGCAGATCTGTGGAATATCCGTAGATCTCAAGCTGAGGTACATCTGCCTCGATAATCGTATTTCCCTGATGGTCAGGAGTCATACCAAGAACACGACCGCGGCGTTTGTTCAGGTCACCCATAACATCACCTGTGTATTTATCCGGAACTGTTACTTTCATGGATACGATCGGCTCTAAGAGTACTGGTGATGCATCCATGAAGCCTTTTTTGAATGCAAGGATGGTAGCCATCTTAAATGCCATTTCTGAGGAATCTACCGGATGATAGGATCCATCATACAGAGTAGCTTTCACACCAACTACCGGATATGCAGCCAGAGGTCCCTTTAATACGCATTCCTGCAGACCTTTCTCAACTGCCGGGAAGTAATTCTTCGGAACTGCGCCGCCGACTACAACCTGCTCAAATACATAAGGTGTTTCCAGATCGCCTGACGGCTCGAAACGCATCTTGACATGACCATACTGTCCATGTCCGCCAGACTGTTTCTTATGTTTGCCTTCAACGTCTGAATTCTTGCGAAGAGTCTCGCGGAACGGAACCTTCGGTTTGCTCAGTTCTATATCTACTTTGTAGCGTTCTTTTAACTTATTGGCAACAATGTCCAGATGCTGATCACCGATACCGTAGATCAGGCTCTGACGGTTTGCACTGTCGTTCACTACACGGAGTGTCTTATCTTCACTCATCATCTTGGCAAGTGCCTGAGAGATCTTATCCTCATCACCTTTCTTCACTGCTTTGAATCTCTTGCAGGTATAAGGTGTGGAGATAACTGCCTTCGGATAGAAGATCGGATTTGCCTTTGTTGCAAGGCTGTCACCTGTCTGTACACTGTTTAATTTGGCAATGGCACCGATATCACCTGCATGAAGTTCAGGAACCTCGATAGGTTTGGAGCCTTCCAGTACATATAATTTGTTCAGACGTTCTTCTTCGCCCTTCTCTACGTTTACCAGAGTATCATCGGATTTGATAACACCGGAGCATACCTTGATAAGAGAATATTTGCCGAGGAACGGGTCTGCGATAGTTTTCCATACATATGCGGATTTCGCTTTTGTGAAATCATAGTTTGCTTCGAAGATCTCATTTGTCTTCTGAGCGATTCCGTTGCAGGAACGTTTGTCCGGGCTTG
>ENA-ORMO01000909-ORMO01000909.1-human-gut-metagenome-genome-assembly--contig:-NODE-909-length-37210-cov-5.344880_pt1 | contig 37210 bp, 42 predicted proteins | sample MGYA00242106_ERZ509001 | MGnify/ENA primary metagenome ERZ509001 (study PRJEB26280, sample SAMEA2338736) | human gut metagenome | biome: human gut; feature: human-associated habitat; material: faeces...
ATGAAGCAAAAGAAATCGCACGATTAAAACGAGAATTACGAGATGCACAGGATGCCCTTGAAGTATTAAAAAAGCAATCAACATTCTGGGAAAATGACAGAAGCCATTTATCTCAAAGTGGGTATCAGATGAACTCCGCAATAAGGGTATTGGGAAAAGACTGATGAACAAAGCAAAAGAGATTGCCATAAATCAAAAAAGGCGTGCTGTGATTTTGGAGACACAATCATGTAATACGAATGCCATAGGTTTTTATCTTCACGAAGGGTTTGAATTAATTGGATTTGACACATGTTGCTATACAAATAATGATATGAAAAGACGGGAAGTAAGAATCAATATGGGATACTTTTTTAACAGAGAAAACAGTGCTTGTACAGATAAAAACAAATGATTTTTATGAGGGTGATAAAGCAACACTGGATTTTAGAGATTGTATTCAATATCACTGCGGCAATCCTGAGGAGGAAAGTAATTATGAGCGACTTTAGCATTAGAGAAATGCTTACCATGCAACAGACATTATCAAGAAAAATGGGGACATCCAATCACTTGAAGATAGTGATTTGCGAAAACATCTCATTGAAGAAATGGCAGACGTTCTGATGTATTACAACGATGTCCTTCTTTGCTATGGAATCAGTGATGAGGAACTGAAAGAAGCATATACCACCAAATTTGAGAAAAATATGAAACGTTGGTAAATTAAATTGAATTTGCGGAGGTGGAATAGTATGAAGTGCCCATATTGCGGTGAAGAAATGATAAAAGGATTCTTAATGAGTTCGAGAGATATTACTTTTGCAATTGACAATCCAAACGGTAAGCTTTTTCGGAGTAAAAAACGTGAGGATTTGGAATTGAGTAAAGGTTCAGGGGGGATACCTCATTGTGAAGCTTATCATTGCAGTAGTTGTAAAAAAATTGTGATTAATTATGCAAATAGATAAAATCCAGTTTTGAGGAGGAATGTAATGGCATCAAGTAAAGAATATTTAGAGTTCGTTTTAGGACAGTTATCTGAGCTGGAAGAAATTACTTATAGAGCAATGATGGGAGAATTTATTATCAAGTATCGTGGCAAGATTATAGGCGGTATCTATGATGATAGATTGCTTGTTAAACCAGTGAAATCTGCAATTCGTTATATGCCTATGGCTCTGTATGAGTTGCCCTATGAGGGAGCAAAAGAAATGTTGCTGGTCGATGAAGTTGATAATAAGGAGTTTTTGACAGGCTTGTTTCATGCAATGTATGATGAACTGCCAGACCCCAAAACGAAAAAGAAGAAATAAATAACTTCTAGTGGTACGAAGAATTTGAAGTTTGGAAAGGAAATGTTTGTTTGCTTGATGGAGGTAATTTATTTCCCTATTTAAACACATAGATATTCCATAATTATATCAAAATATAGATGTTTAGTGATATATAAGTGGAAATAAAATTGACATTAATATAAATATACTATAATATGATGATATCAATGTGGAAAAGGTGGTTGCCGTGAAAATAAATTCATCAATTCTTGAAGCGATAAAAAATAACAACAATATGATTACTACTGCGCAAGTTGTAAAAATGGGTTTTTCTCGATATCTTCTTTCAAAGTATGAGAACGAAGGCTTGTTAGAGAGAGAACGACAAGGGGTATATATTCTACCAGATTCAGTTCATGATGATATGTACACACTCACGTTATGTTCAAGTAAAATTATTTTTTCCCATGAAACTGCACTCTTTTTAAATGGATTATCTGACAGAACTCCATTTGTTCATTCAGTGACAATACCGAACAATACAAGGGTTTCGAGAGTTATGCAAGAAGAGTGCACATGTTATTATATTAAGCCAGAGTTGTATCAGATAGGTGCTGTTACTAAAAAAACAACATTGGGAAATGAAGTTCGATGTTATAATGCAGAGCGTACTATTTGTGATGTATTACGTTCTAGAAATCGGCTTGATGAAGAGACAGTCATTAGTGCAATAAAGAATTACGCTATATCAGCAGAGAAAGATCTTAATTTATTGGCGATATATTCGGCACAATTTGGTGTAGAAAAAGTAGTAAAAAGATATATGGAGGTTTTACTATGAGTTCAAAAGCCATGAGCCTAAAGGGAAAAATCAAAAATTACGCAAAGAACAATAATATTGCGGCTCAAGTAGTTTTACAGAATTATATGTTTGAGCGTTTTTTAGAAAGATTGTCTCTTTCAGAATATAGTGATAAGTTTGTTGTAAAGGGTGGAATGCTAATTGCAGCTATTGTGGGCTTAGATACTAGATCGACAATGGATTTAGATACTACTTTACGAAATTTGCCTTTAACAGAAGAACAAATTTCGGTAGCACTGAGCACTATTTGTAAAATAGAGTTGAAGGATGATGTTTTATTTAAAATTAAGTCAGTGCTTCCAATTCGTAAGGACGATGTGTATGGTGGATATTGTGTTAGATTAGATGCAATTTATGATACAATCGTAACTCCACTTTCTATAGATATTTCCACAGGAGATATTATTACACCAGCTGCTATAAAATATGAATTTGGTGGTATTTTTGATGAAGATGTGAAAATATCATTATGGGGATATAATATTGAAACCGTTATGGCAGAGAAGGTGGAAACAATACTAAGTCGTGGTGTATTTACCAGCAGACCAAGAGACTTTTATGATGTGTTTATTCTTGGAACTACACAAAAGTATGATAAAGAGGTATTCAAAGAAGCATTAAAGGCTACAGCAATTCATCGTGGTTCACTGAGAAAGATTGCTGATATAAATGGAATTATAGAACAAATTTCTTTAAATACTGATTTAAAAAATATGTGGGAGAAGTACCAGAAGAAATTTGTATATGCTCGTGAAATTTCTTATGAAAGCATTATAAATACATTAGAAACCATTTTAAAATAGGAGGAAAATTTTTGGACTGGTAAAAAATAGCTATTATTTGTACAGAAGAAAAGGGCTTGATGAATCTATTGAGGTGTGCGGTACAATTTGTAGCGAAAAGTAACTGTATTTTTTGATGCTGCTGGTGTACCCTGCAAAGCGGCACACCCTGTTATGGAAAAAGCGATTTCAAGGATAAGAAAGAGGAATAAAACAAACTACTACATATTCAACTGCTATTTACTTCAACATGGGTAATGAAAGAGAGAGTTTGATTTCTGGTGGTGTGGAAGATAAAACGGGTGGAACAATAGAGGTTTCTGGGGATATAGGGAAGATATCAGGAGATATTCTCAGAGATAGTAATCTTGATAAATTGGTGGATGATCTGTGGTTTGAGTTAAAAACAACGGACCTGAATGGAGAAGAAAACATTTATCAATTACAATTGAAAATGACGGAAATTACAGCAAATGTTGATAGTTAACTGTTCTTTTACCAGCAGGATGACGAGCAAAAGGACATGAAAGGCAACGAAAAATAAGATTTGAATAATAACCAAGAAATGAGATGTGAATGAAATTTATGAAACAATTAAAAAAAGCGATTGCATACTACCACCTTCCAGGTTTGTTTGAGTTTTATGAACTGTATAGGGAGTTTCTGCCCTTATTCCGTGAGCACAGAGAATATTTTTATGACTGGTGTGAGATAGGCTCTGTCTATGGTGCTCCGGCAGATTGTATTTGGGGTGGAGGCCGTATGGGAGAGGGAAATCATGATCCAGAAGAGGTTCTGGCACTGATGCAGGAATACGGGATTTCAGCTAGGCTGACATTTAGCAATTCTCTGCTTGAGGAGAGGCATCTTTTAGATCCAAAATGCAATAGGCTCTGTGCCGTGTTTGAGAAAAAGAATCAAACACGAAATGGCGTGATCATTCACTCAGAGCTACTTTTGGATTATCTGAAAAGAGAGTACCCAGGTCTTTATTTTGTCTCCTCCACCACAAAGGTGCTGACAGATTTTCAACAGCTTGTGAAGGAAATAAACCGTGATGATTTTCTTTATGTAGTGCCGGATTTTCGCTTGAATAAATCGTTTGAGAAATTACATACGCTGTCAGAACAGCAGAAGGATAAAGTGGAATTTTTATGCAACGAGTGCTGCTGGTTTGGCTGTAAAGACAGAAAAGAATGTTATAAAATAGTCAGCCGCAAGAATCTTGGAGAAGACTGTCCGGATCATCCTTGTGCCGCTCCGGGTGCAGAAGAGGGCTATCGGTTTTCAAAAGCAATGGAGAATCCGGGCTTTATCAGTATGGAAGATATAAAGAATATTTATCTGCCAATAGGATTTTCTAATTTTAAAATCGAAGGCAGGGGACTTGGCAGTGCCCTGATTCTGGAATTTTTGCTTTATTATATGACAAAACCGGAGTACCAGCTGCATGTCAGAGAAAAAATATATCTGGATAATACATTGGATTTGTTTTAAATTCCATCTGCAACTGTCAGTTGACAGATTTCTAACTGTGGATGGTGGCTGGCAACCATAGAATTTGCTATGCTGAAGCAAGAAAAAATACGTAAGGAGGAGCCAGCATGATTTTGGCAGATAAAATAACAGATTTACGAAAGAAAAACGGATGGTCACAGGAAGAACTTGCGAACCGGCTGGGAGTTTCCAGACAGGCGGTTTCTAAATGGGAAAGTGCAGGGTCTATCCCAGATTTAAACAAGATCATTAAGATGAGCGATCTTTTCTCTGTGAGCACGGATTACCTTTTAAAAGATTTGCTAGAAAATGAAGAAGAAATAACAGCAATACCGGAAAGGAATGTATCAGGTTTCTATGTGGAGGAAGAGAATCTCAGGTCGATTTCCCTGGAAGATGCGAATTGCTATCTTGGCGTAGTGAGAAATGCTGCGTCAAAGATTGCGTTTGGTGTGTTGCTTTGTATTTTGTCTCCTGTTCTCTTGATCTGGCTGGGAGGTTTGTCTGATAAAGAAGGTGGATATGTCATTGCAGAAGGAGCCGCAGTAGGGATAGGAATGACCGTGCTTTTGCTTTCCGTTGCAGCAGCAGCGGCACTTTTCCTCATTTATGGAAGAAGGCTGGAACAGTATGAATTCCTTGAAAAAGAACCAGTAGAACTGGCATATGGAGTTAAGGGGATGGTTGAGAATGAAAAGCAAAAATATGAAGGTATTCACAGCCGCAGGCTTGTTCTTGGGGTGCTTCTCTGTATTTTAAGTGCAGTTCCCATCATGGTACTGGCCGTGAATGATGAGGATGGAATGCTGGCAATACTGGGGGTTATTCTTTGTCTTATCCTTGTGGCAATTGGTGTATTTTTGATTGTGCTGACCTGCACGTTATATGGAAGTTTTCAGAAACTTTTAGAAGAAGGGGATTACACAAGGCGTAAGAAAATGGAGAACAAACGTAATGATATCATAGATACGATTTACTGGTGTACAGTAACTGCGGTTTACCTTGGCTGGAGTTTTGCGACAATGGAGTGGCACAGAACCTGGATTGTATGGCCAGTGGCAGGGGTATTTTATGGTGCGGTGCTTGGAATCAGCTCCATATTACGCCAAAGCAGATAACCATGAGAAAGGAAAGAAGATTTTATGGAATATCAAGAATTAAATGCGGAAATTATTAATAAATGGTGTCAGGAAGGCTGGGAATGGGGACAGCCAATTACTCATGAAATATATGAGAATGCAAAAAAAGGACTGTGGGGTGTATATTTAACGCCGACCAAATTAGTTCCTAAGGAATGGTTCGGAGATTTGCAAGGTAAGAAACTTCTTGGATTAGCCAGCGGTGGTGGACAGCAAATGCCTGTTTTTACTGCTTTGGGTGCTGCATGTACGGTGTTAGACTATTCAGGAGAACAGTGCAGAAGCGAGAAGATGGTTGCAGAAAGAGAAGGATACAGCATAGAAATTATACAGGAGGATATGTCGAAAAAGCTTCCTTTTGACGACGAATCCTTTGATATTATTTTCCACCCGGTATCCAATTGTTACGTCGAAAAAGTCGATACAATTTTTAAAGAATGTTATCGTGTTTTGAAAAAAGGCGGAATATTCCTTGGGGGATATGACCTGGGAATTAACTATGTTTTCGATGATGAGGAAAAAGAAATGATTTATACACTCCCATTCAATCCATTGAAAAATCCCCAGCATTATCAGGATTCCATAAAAAATGACTGGGGAATTGCGTTTTCTCATACACTGGAAGAACAGATTGGGGGTCAGTTAAGGGCAGGATTTACTTTGACAGATTTATACGAAGACACAAATAGCTCAGGCAGGTTATATGAAAGAAAAGTACCTTCCTTTGTTGCTACTCGTTGTATAAAATAAAGGCGAAAAGCCGGGAAATAGTTACTTGGAGGAGAGTAAGATATGTGTTTGATTTGTGAAAGAATTAAAATGATTCAGGAAGGAACAAATCCATATTTTGTAAAGGAATTATCCACAGGATATGTTGTCATGGGAGATCATCAGCATTTTACCGGTTATACACTGTTTCTCTGTAAAGAGCATAAAACAGAATTATTTCAGTTAGAGCATTCAGTAAAAGTGAAATTTTTGGAAGAAATGTCCATGGTAGCCGAAGCGGTTTCAAAAGCATTTGGTGCAGAAAAAATGAATTATGAATTGCTGGGAAACGGAGATACGCATCTCCATTGGCATTTGTTTCCAAGGACAAGCGGAGATATAGAAAACTATGGTAATAATGGAAAAGGCCCTGTCTGGTGGTATCCAATGGAAAAAATGTATTGTGATGATAACCGCCCTTCTAATAAAGAACTGGAAAGTATGAAAGAAAAATTATCAAGAGAATTAGAAAAGCTGCTGGTTTGATAATAGAAAAAACAAAAAACAGCTTTTATTTTCAGCCACTATTTGGTATAATAAAACACAGGATATTTCCTATAGGAGGTTGAAAATTATGGCGGAAGACAGAAATACGTATAAAATACATGATAATGGTTCTCTTGGGGAAGTACAGATTGCAGACGAAGTTGTTGCGATTATCGCAGGACTTGCAGCTACAGAAGTAGAAGGTGTGGGTTCCATGGCCGGAAATATTACCAACGAATTAGTTGGAAAACTGGGTATGAAGAATCTGTCCAAGGGTGTTAAGGTAGATGTCCTGGAAGATGTAGTCTGTGTTGATCTGGCACTGAATATTGAATACGGATTTAATATTCTGGAAACCAGCAAGAGAGTACAGGAAAGAGTGAAGGCAGCCATTGAGAATATGACCGGCCTTACTGTTTCTGATGTAAATGTACGCATTGCCAGCGTAGAGATTGATAAAGTTCATTGACAAGTAAACATTCTAAAAGAGCAAGGTGATAAGGTGTCTTTTTTAGAGGCACCTTATCTTTTTAAGAAAATCATACCGACGGAGGAAATTATGGGTAGAAGAGAGATGAGAGAACACATTTTTAAGCTCCTTTTTGTAAGTGAGTTTAATGAAGCAGAGGAAATGTCTGAGCAGATGCAGCTTTATTTTGACAGCCTTGAGGATTTGACACCAGTGGAGCAGACTTATATGGAAACTAAGTTTGCCAGTGTAAAAGAACATCTGGAGGAGATTGATAACATTCTGAACGAAAATTCCACAGGCTGGAAAACAAAAAGAATGAGCAAGGTGGACTTAAATATTCTTCGCCTAGCAGTTTATGAGATGAAATATGACCAGGATGTGCCAACAAAGGTTGCCATTAACGAGGCTGTAGAAATTAGTAAAAATTTCGGCGGTGAAGATTCCGCATCTTTTATTAATGGTGTACTTGGAAAAATTTCCAGAGAAAGCTTATGAATTCAAGAATTTATTCGGTAGGACAGGTAAACACCTATATTAAAAACATGTTTAGCCAGGATTTTATGCTGAACAGGATTTCCATTAAAGGAGAGGTATCTAATTGTAAATACCACACTTCCGGTCATATTTATTTTTCTCTCAAGGATGAGACGGGAACTTTGTCCTGTGTCATGTTTGCAGGTCAGAGAAAAGGGCTGGGATTTTCCATGAAAAACGGAGATAAAGTAGTGGCAGAAGGAAGTGTCAGTGTCTATGAAAGGGATGGAAAGTACCAATTATATGCCAGAAGTATCACCCTAGAAGGGGCAGGACTTCTCTATGAACGTTATCTGGCTTTGAAAAAAGAGCTGGAAGAAATGGGCATGTTTTCAGCTGAGTATAAGCAGCCCATACCAGCCTATGTAAAGAGAGTCGGAATTGTTACAGCGCCAACAGGAGCAGCTATTCAGGATATTCGGAATATTGCAGCGCGGAGAAATCCTTATGTGCAGTTAATTCTTTATCCGGCTTTGGTTCAGGGAGAAGGTGCCAAGGAAAGCATTGTAAAAGGTATTGAAACTTTGGATACCTGTGGTGTGGATGTGATTATCGTGGGAAGAGGCGGAGGCTCTATAGAAGATTTGTGGGCCTTTAATGAGGAGGAAGTAGCGCGAGCTATTTTTCACTGTCAGACGCCTATTATCTCAGCTGTTGGTCATGAAACCGACACCACCATTGCAGATTTTGTGGCAGATCTGCGGGCACCTACCCCGTCTGCAGCAGCAGAGCTTGCAGTGGTAGATATACGGCAGGTTTTGGAAAACTTACGTGGTTACAGGCAGAAGCTTACTTTTGGAATGGAAAATCAGATTTATGCCCTGCGCCAGAGGATGAAGCAGTATGAAATGAAACTGGAGTATGGAAGTCCGGCTTATCAGATTCAAGAAAAACGTACTAGGCTTATGGAGCTTGAAGATAGAATTGGAAGCGCTATGGAAAACCAGATTTTTCGAGCAAGGCAGAATCTGAATATTTATATTGAGAGGATGAAGGGTCTGTCTCCTTTAAACAAGTTAAATCAGGGATTTTCCTATGTGGAAAATGAGGCAAACCACAGTGTTACCTGCATTGAACAGGTGAAACCAGGAGATAATTTGAACATACAGGTAACAGATGGAAGAATTCTGGCAAAGGTTCTTGAAACCATAAAAGAGGAAAGGAGCATGGCTCATGACAGAAGATAAGAAGCTGGCAGAAGATTTAACCATAGAAGAATCTCTGCAGGAGTTGGATTTAATTGTACAGCGGCTGGAGAGTCGGGAGATTTCCCTGGAGGATTCCTTTGTTATGTATCAAAAGGGCATGGAGTTGCTTCGGCAATGTAGCGATAAAATTGATACTGTTGAGAAAAAGATGTTGAAGATAAATGAAGATGGTGGATTCAGTGAATTTTAAAGAAGAATTAGAACAAAGAACACAAAGTGTCTGGGAGATTGTAGAAGGATATTTGCCCAAAGAAGAGGGGCTTTCCAATAATCTGGCCAAGGCTATGAATTATAGCATGAGAGCAGGAGGAAAGCGCCTTCGTCCGGTATTTATGGCAGCAATGTATGAGATGCTGGGGGGGAGTTCTGAAATTGTAAATCCTTTCATGGCAGCTATAGAAATGATCCACACCCACTCCCTGATCCATGATGATCTTCCTGCTATTGACAATGATCAATACAGGAGAGGGAAAAAGACTACGCATGTAGTTTTTGGAGAATCAGCAGCTATTCTGGCAGGAGATGCTTTGTTAAATTATGCCTATGAAACAGCTTTTCAAGCATTTGAGAAGGTTCAGAATGAGGAGGAGCTTTTGCGTGTTGCAAGAGCCCTTAAAATCCTGGGAGAGAAGACAGGCCTTTTTGGAATGCTGGGCGGGCAAGGCGTAGATGTAGAAAATGATGGAAAACCACTTTCCAAAGAAACGTTGGATTTTATTTATGAAAATAAGACGTCTGCTTTAATTGAAGCGTCTCTTATGATTGGGGCAGTGCTGGCAGGATGGAAGGATTTATCCAGTATTCAGCAAATGGGAAGCTGCCTTGGAATTGCATTTCAGATACAAGATGATATTTTGGATGTTACCAGCAGCCAGGAGGAATTGGGTAAGCCGGTAGGAAGCGACGAAAAAAATCATAAGACCACATATGTGACTTTGGAAGGAGTGGAACAAGCGGGAGAAGAAGTAAAGAAGCTGACCCACGAGGCAGTTAGTCTTCTTTTGCAACTTCCAGGAGAAAAAGAATTTTTAAAGAACTTATTTCTTTTTCTGTGTACCCGCAGAAAATAGAGGTGCAGGAGTAATGCTTTTAGAAAAGATAAAGCAACCAAATGATATTAAACAGATTTCCATAGAACAGCTTCCAAAGCTGGCAGAGGAAATTCGGCAGTTCCTGTTAGAACATTTAAGCAAAACTGGGGGACATCTTGCATCCAACTTAGGTGCAGTAGAGCTTACGATGGCATTGCATTATGTATTTCAGCTTCCAGAGGATAAGATTATCTGGGATGTTGGGCATCAGTCCTATACACATAAAATTCTGACAGGAAGAAAAGATGGATTTGACCAGCTTCGGATGCTGGGGGGTATGAGTGGATTTCCAAAGCGCAATGAAAGTACCTGTGATGCTTTTGATACGGGCCACAGTTCCACATCTATTTCGGCAGGGGTAGGCTATGTGTGTGCCAGAGACTTGCAGGAACAGGATTATCACGTGATTTCGGTAATTGGGGATGGTGCGCTTACAGGGGGAATGGCATATGAGGCTTTAAACAATGCTTCTTCCCTGAAGAAAAACTTTATTATTATTTTAAATGATAATGAAATGTCTATTTCTGAAAATGTGGGAGGTATTTCCAGTTACTTAAGCAATATGAGAACAGCTGAGAGCTATCATGGACTAAAGACAGGGGTGAAAAATGGATTAAATAAAATTCCTGGTATTGGTCCAGCAGCAGTGAAGCGGATTCATAAGACAAAAGACAGTATTAAACGCCTGGTGATTCCAGGGATGTTTTTTGAAGATATGGGTCTTACTTATTTAGGTCCCATCAATGGACATGACTGCAGCCGTATGATACAGGTCTTTCAGGAGGCTAGGAAGGTTCAGGGGCCAGTGCTCATTCATGTAAAGACGGAAAAAGGAAGAGGATATGAACCGGCTATGCGTCACCCAGCTAGATTTCATGGAACTTCAGCTTTTGATTTAGAACATGGATTGCCCCTTAGTAGTTCAGGAAAAGCGAATTATACGGATATTTTTTCTACAGTTATGCGTAAATTCGGAGACCGGGAAGAAAAGGTGGTGGCAGTCACAGCTGCCATGCCAGACGGAACAGGTCTAAAACGGTTCCGTAATATGTTTCCAGAGCGTTTTTTTGATGTTGGAATTGCAGAGGAGCATGCCGTGACTTTTGCAGCAGGGCTGGCTCTTGGAGGCATGATTCCAGTAGTGGCTGTGTACTCTTCCTTTTTACAGCGGGCTGTGGATCAGATTATTGAAGATGTGTGTTTGCAGAACCTTCATGTGATTTTTGCAGTGGACAGGGCAGGGCTTGTTGGCAGTGACGGGGAAACTCATCAGGGCTGTTTTGACCTGACCTATTTATCTATGATTCCTAATATGACTCTAATGGCACCCAAAAATAAATGGGAGCTTTCGGATATGATGAAATTTGCAGTGCAATATCAAGGTCCCATTGCTATCCGTTATCCAAGAGGAGAGGCGTATGATGGTTTGGAAGAATATCGGGAGCCCATTTGTAAAGGCCGCAGTGAAGTGCTGTTTGAAGGAACGGATGTTGCACTTCTGGCAGTGGGAAGTATGGTGAAAACAGGGGTGCAGGTACGGGAAATGCTTCTAGAGGATGGTGAAAACCCTACGTTGGTGAATGCCAGATTTGTAAAACCTTTGGATGAAAAGCTGCTTTCCCAGTTGGCAGAACACCATAGGATTTTTGTGACCATGGAGGAAAATGTGGCAACCGGAGGCTTTGGAAGTCAGGTTGCTGATTATATGCGAAGGACTCATCCAGAAGTGTTGGTGATTACCATTGCTCTTCCAGATTCTTTTATTGAGCATGGAAATCCGGAAAAATTAAAGGAAAAAGCAGGAATTGATAGGATTTCTGTGTATAAAAAAATAAAGGAGGCAAAAAGATGAAAGAGCGTCTGGATGTTCTTCTGGTAAAGCGCGGGCTGGCAGTATCCAGGGAAAAAGCGAAAGCTGTGATTATGGCAGGAAATGTCTATGTGGAAAATCAGAAAGAGGACAAGGCGGGAACTATGTTTCAGGACACCGTAAACATCGAAGTTCGGGGAAGTACGTTGAAATATGTCAGCAGAGGTGGGCTGAAGCTTGAGAAAGCTATGACTCATTTTGGTGTGACCTTAAAGGATAAGGTTTGTATGGACGTAGGATCTTCTACCGGTGGATTTACGGATTGTATGCTGCAAAATGGGGCGGTAAAGGTTTTCGCCATTGACGTAGGACATGGACAGCTAGACTGGAAACTGCGCAATGATGACCGAGTTGTATGCATGGAAAAAACAAATATCCGCTATGTAGTTCCAGAAGATTTGCAGGAATTAGCGAATTTTTCTTCTATTGATGTTTCTTTTATTTCACTTACCAAGGTGCTGCTTCCAGTTTATAATCTTTTAAAAGAAGATGGAGAAGTGGTGTGCTTGATTAAGCCCCAGTTTGAAGCAGGAAGAGAAAAAGTGGGGAAAAAAGGAGTGGTTCGAGATCCTAAAGTTCACGAAGAGGTTATTGAGAAAGTGATTGCCTATAGTCAAAGCATTGGATACGCAAACCTGCATCTGGAGTTTTCCCCGATTAAGGGACCGGAAGGAAATATTGAATATTTGCTTCATTTGAAGAAAAAAGTAGACGGACTTCCAGAAGATGCAGGGCTGGATGTAAAGGAGATTGTTGCAAAAGCTCATAAAGAGCTGGATAAATAACCATGAAGAAGTTTTATATTATTGCAAATAGTGAAAAAGATGAAGGAATGCAGGTAGCAGGAATGACTGCCAGGTATTTGCAAGCTCACGGGTGTTCCTGTGTGATTCGTCCGGCTACCTCAAGTGGCAGAGAACCCTTTCATCATTATACAGATGTAAGTCACATTCCAGAGGATGTGGAATGTGTGATTGTCTTGGGAGGTGATGGGACCCTTCTCCAGGCTGCCAGGGATGTGGTGAGCCGTCAGATTCCACTTCTTGGTATTAACCTAGGAACCCTGGGATATCTGGCAGAGATTGATAGGGAATCCATTGAGCCAGCCCTGAATTATCTGATAGCAGATGAGTATGTGCTGGAAAGCCGTATGATGTTAAATGGAAAAGTTTATCATAAGGGAAGAATGGTAGCAGAAGATGTGGCCCTGAATGATATTGTCATTGGAAGAGATGGACCTCTTAGAGTGATTGGTTTTAATAATTATGTAAATGGCGAGTTTTTAAACGCTTATAAAGCAGATGGGATTATTATTTCAACGGCAACAGGTTCCACTGGATACAGCCTTTCGGCAGGAGGTCCTATTGTGTCACCAGAGACCAATATTATGATTATGACGCCCGTGGCACCTCATACCCTGAATACCAGAAGCATTATTTTTCCAGCTGGGGATGAAATTGCTGTGGAAATTACTCATGGTGTACAGGCAGGGCAGGGAAAAGCCATTGTTTCTTTTGATGGAGATACGAATATTTCTATGGCTCTGGGAGATAAGGTGGTTATCCGGCGTTCTGTTCAAGATACAAAGATTGTAAAAATCAGCAACATTAGTTTTTTAGAGGTACTTCGGAAAAAAATGAAAAATTAGCAGGAGGATGGAAATGAAGATTGCCAGACATTCAAAAATTATTGAATTGATTCAGCAATATGATATTGAAACCCAGGAAGAACTGGCTGCGCGTCTGAATGCTGCCGGATTCCAGGTGACTCAGGCTACGGTTTCTAGAGATATAAGGGAACTGAAACTGACAAAGGTTGCCAGGCAGGATGGAGGTTCTAAATATACCATTATGACCTCAAAGGAAACTCCGGATAGCGAAAAATATATCAGAGTATTAAGAGAAGCTTTTCTCTCCATGGATGTAGCTCAGAATATTTTAGTGATTAAGACGTCTTCCGGCATGGCCAATGCCGCCGCCGCTGCACTTGATCACATGAATCTTCAGGAAATCGTAGGAAGTCTGGCAGGAGATGATACCATAGCCTGCTTCAGCAAAAGTACGGAAGATACCATGATATTGATGAATAAAATCAGAAAAATCATTCATGCATAAAAGAAAAAGGGGAGTGCTCCGAAATGTTAGTACATTTACATGTTAAAAATCTGGCATTAATCGAAGAAGCAGAGGTGGATTTTCAGGATGGTCTTAATATTCTCACTGGAGAAACCGGTGCTGGAAAGTCTATTTTGATTGGTTCTGTGAATCTCGCTCTGGGTCAAAAAATGTCCAGAGGAATCATACGGGAAGGAGCCGGAAATGCCCTAGTAGAGCTGGTATTTCAGGTACGGCCTGATACAGAAGAGAAATTAAAGGAAATGGGCGTGTATCCAGAAGAAGGACAGGTCATTATTTCCAGAAAAATTACAGAAAACAGAAGTATTAGTAAGATAAATGGAGAAACCTGCACAGCATCCAGTATACGGAAAATAGCTGCATTGCTTCTAGATATTCATGGACAACACGAACATCAGTCTTTGTTATACCCAGAGAAGCAGATGGAGATTCTGGATGATTATGGAGAAGTAGAAATCCAGGGAAAGAAGGAAACAGTGAAAAAGCATTATAGAGAATATAGTGCTATAAAAAAAGAGCTGGAGACCTACGAACTAGATGAAGAACAGAGAAGACGTGAAATCAGTTTTTTGGAATATGAGATTCAGGAAATCCAGGAAGCCCAGCTAAAACCTGGAGAAGACGAAGAGCTGGAAACATCTTATCGGAGATTATCTAATAGCAGACAGATTACAGAGGGCTTGGGAATGGTTTATCAGCTTACAGGGGATGACCAGGAGGGCAGTACCCAGCAGATTGGCAGAGCCCTTCAGAAGCTTTCTCAAATTTCTGGTTTTGATGAAAACTTAGAAAGCTTTTACAGCACCCTTACAGATATTGACAGCCTGCTCAATGATTTCAATCGGGAGGTTTCCTCTTATTTGTCAGAATTTGTATTTTCAGAAGAAGAATTTATCCAGATAGAAACCAGACTGGATTTACTGAATCATTTAAAATCGAAATATGGTTCTTCTATTGAGGATATCCTTAATTATAAGGGAGAAAAAGAGCAGGAGTTGGAACGTCTTCTTCATTTTCAGGAAAAAAGGGAAACGCTAGAGAAAAAACTAGAGATAGAAACTGCAGACTTGTTAAAAGCATGTCAGGAACTTACGAAGGTGCGGAAAGCCTGGGCAAGAGAGTTGGAAAAACAAATTGTACTGGGATTGCAGGATTTAAATTTTTTAAATGTGGAATTTGAAATTCAGTTTCGAGAGAGGGAGCAGTTTAGTGCTGAAGGAAAAGATAATATTTGTTTCCTGATTTCCACAAATCCAGGAGAACCGGTGAGAGAATTATCCAAAGTGGTATCTGGTGGTGAACTTTCCAGAATTATGTTGGCAATTAAAACTTTGATGGCAGATAAAGATGATACGGAAACGCTAATCTTCGATGAAATTGACACAGGTATTAGCGGCAGAACAGCACAGAAGGTAGCCGAAAAAATGTCAGTGATTGCAGGATCCAGGCAGGTGCTATGTATTACTCATCTGCCGCAAATCGCTTCTCAGGCCAATGCACATTATCTCATTGAAAAAAATGTGGAAAATATGGAAACCAGTACCAGGATTCGAGAGCTTTCTTATAAAGAATCTGTGGAAGAATTGGCTCGTATGCTGGGCGGTGTAAAAATCACAGATGCCGTTTTACAAAATGCCAGTGAAATGAAAGATTTGGCACAACAACAAAAAAATACAAGAGTGAAATAGATAAAAACTCACATACTAAAAAGGTACACAACAGTGTATCTTTTTTTTACGGCTTTTTCAGTGTTTTTCATAAAAATGGGAAAGGATGTGATTTTTTGTCTAAAAAGCGTAATTATCGCCTCTTTCTTTTCGTATTATTATTAGCGGATATTTTAGCTGTAGGTGGATTTAGCGTGGTACGAATGAAAAATGCTATTCCAGATAAGGTTTATATCCGTGAAGGACAGAAAGATGGCCTTACAGAACTTTTTGACTGGCCACTGGTAACCTATACAGATACTATTGATGTGTCAGATCAGGGGAGTTATCAGATTCCATGCTCTCTTCTTGGAATTTTTCCTTTAAAACAGGTTCAAGTCGAGACTGTGGAGGAAAAAGTATTGTCTGTATGTGGTACCCCTATAGGACTTTATATGGAAACACAGGGAGTTCTGATTGTAGATACAGGGGAGATAGTGGGAGAAGATGGGATTTCAAGGGAGCCGGCAGAAAATATTGCAAAGTCTGGAGATTACATTTTAGAGGTCAATGGAAGTCCTATTGCCAGAAAAAAACAGTTGATTGAAAAAATTCAGGAAAGTCATGGTGAGTCCATGGAGCTTTTGGTAAACAGAGAAGGGGAAGAAATACCGATTGCTCTAAACCCTGTAAAGGCTCAGGATAGCAGCTATAAACTGGGAATTTGGGTGAGGGATAACACACAGGGTATAGGAACCATGACATATGTAGAAGAAAACGGGAAATTCGGAGCTTTAGGACATGGTATTAGTGATACAGACACAGGAGAACTTTTGGATGTAGCTGGGGGAGAATTGTACGAAGCTGAGATTCTTTCCATTCGAAAGGGAGCTAAAGGCGTACCAGGAGAATTATCTGGTTACATTGAGTATCAGGCAGATAAGAAGCTGGGAACCATAGAAAAAAATACAGAGCAGGGAATTTATGGAAGACTGGAGCATTGGGGGAAGCCTTTGGATATGAAGGCTTTGGTGGCATATAAACAAGAGGTAAAAGAAGGTCCAGCCGAACTAATGACAGATTTAGGCGATGGGGTAGAAACCTATGAGATTCAGATTACAGATATTAATGAGGAACAGGCGGATACAAACCAGGCATTTGAAATTCAAGTAACAGATTCCCAGCTTCTGGCAAAGACAGGAGGGATAGTTCAAGGAATGAGTGGTAGCCCTATTTTGCAGGAGGGAAAGATTATTGGCGCGGTAACCCATGTATTTGTGCAGGATTCAGCTAAAGGCTATGGAATCTTTATAGAGAATATGTTGTGGTAAATTGTCGAAAATCGTTTGATAAAAGAAAAAAATGTAGAATATATATGTAAATTATCAGATAAAAATATAAATTGTAAGATGATTTCCCTTGATTTGCAGAGGAACTGATAATATAATACTAATAGTCTTTGGTATGACGATTGAAAAGGGCGCCCGTCAGATGCCGGAGAATAGAGTTGTAACAAAATAGATGGAGGAGAAGTAATGGAGAAGTTAAATGTCGCTATAGCAGATGATAATGAGAAAATGTTGGATTTACTGGGAAACCTGATAAACGCAGATAAAGAGTTGGAGTTAGTGGGACATGCTAATAATGGCGCTGAAATTTACGATATTATCAAGGAAAAAGAACCGGATGTTGTACTTTTGGATATTATTATGCCGCAGGTTGATGGTCTTACGGTTATGGAACGTGTGGGAAAAGATACAGAATTGAAAAAACAGCCAGCTTTTATTGTTGTATCTGCAGTAGGACAGGAACAAATTACCGAGGATGCCTTCCAGTTAGGAGCAAATTACTATATTTTGAAACCTTTTGATAATAACATGCTGCTTTCCAGAATCAAACATATACGTCAGGCAAAACAAGAAAGAAAAAGAGAACTAAGAAAAGTAAATGCCTATGAAAACAGCAGCAGTTATTTTGAACGGAATTTAGAAGCAGATGTCACCAATATTATTCATGAAATTGGTGTTCCGGCTCATATCAAAGGCTATCAGTATTTAAGGGATGCCATTATTTTGTCTGTGAACGACCTGGAAATGTTAAATTCAATTACAAAAATTTTATATCCTACCATTGCTAAAAAGCACCAAACCACACCAAGCAGGGTAGAACGTGCGATTCGTCATGCCATAGAAGTGGCATGGAGCCGAGGAAAAATGGATACCATTGATGAGTTGTTTGGATATACCGTTAGTACAGGAAAAGGAAAACCTACAAACTCAGAATTTATTGCTTTAATTGCAGACAAAATCCGACTAGAATATAAAAAATAGGAGAAAGAACTTTCTTTTGACGAAAAAATGGAGTATAATACTGGTATGAATCTGGCAAGGAGGGTATTTTTGTGAAAAAGATATTATTTGTAGCATCAGAGGCAGTACCTTTTATTAAGACCGGGGGATTAGCAGATGTTGTGGGTGCGTTGCCTAAATGTTTTGATAAGGAAAATTTTGACGTAAGAGTAATTATTCCTAAATATTTATGTATGAAAGAAGAATATAAGAATCAGTTGCAGTATGTAACTCATTTTTATATGGATATTGGATACAGACGTGAATATGTGGGAATCATGCAACTTGTATATGAGGGAGTCCAGTATTATTTCATTGACAATGAATACTATTTTTCCGGTTATCAGCCCTATGGGGATATCCGCTTTGATATTGAAAAGTTTGCCTTTTTCTCAAAAGCAGCCCTATCCATTTTACCGGTGATTGATTTCAGACCGGATCTGATTCATTGTCATGACTGGCAGACCGGATTGATACCTGTATATTTAAAAGATAGTTTTCAGGAAGGTGCATTTTATCAGGGGATTAAGACGGTTATGACCATACATAACTTAAAATTCCAAGGAACATGGGATATTAAGACCATGCGCGAATTAACTGGTCTTCCGGCACATTTCTTTACACCGGATAAACTGGAAGCATACAAAGATGCAAATATGTTAAAAGGCGGTCTGGTATATGCAGATGCTATTACCACAGTAAGCAATACTTATGCAGAAGAAATTAAGACAGAATTTTATGGGGAAAACCTGGATGGACTTATGAGAGCCAGATCTCACGACCTGAGAGGAATTGTAAATGGTCTGGATTACGACGAATGGAATCCAGAAACAGATAAAATGATTGCAAAGAATTTTAATGCAAAGAATTTCCGTAAGGAAAAAGTGAAAAATAAGCTCGCTTTGCAAAGGGAGTTAGGCTTAAATGAAGATCCAAAGGCAATGATGATTGGTGTGGTTTCTAGATTGACAGATCAGAAAGGTTTTGATTTAGTTGCTTATGTGATGGATGAATTGTGCCAGGATAATGTACAGCTGGTGATTCTGGGAACTGGAGAAGAACGATATGAGAATATGTTCCGTCATTTTGCATGGAAATATCAGGGAAAAGTATCAGCAAATATTTTCTATGATAATGCATTATCACACAGGATTTACGCATCTTGTGATGCGTTCCTTATGCCGTCTCTGTTTGAGCCATGTGGTCTTAGTCAGCTTATGAGCCTTCGCTATGGAACCTTGCCCATTGTTAGAGAAACAGGTGGTTTGAAGGATACAGTAGAGCCTTATAATGAATATGAAGGAACAGGAACAGGCTTTAGCTTTACCAATTATAATGCCCATGAAATGTTGGCTACTATTCGCTATGCAGAGAGTGTATATTACGATAAAAAGAGAGAGTGGAATAAATTAGTAGACCGTGCTATGGCAAAAGACTTTTCATGGTCTCATTCTGCAAAACAATATGAAGAAATGTATAATTGGCTGATTGGATATTGATAAAATAAGAGGGGATCGCTGCAGGAAGAGAAAAATGCAGCCGTCCCCTTTTTGTATGGAGAATAGAGAAATGAAATTATTACTGGCAGAAGATGATGACAAATTAAGAGGAGAGCTTGGAAAATTTTTTTCCATGCATGGATATGAAATAGAGGAAATTACAGATTATGAGCATATGGAGGAGGCGATTTTAAAGACACGAGGCCAGCTTTTGCTGTTAGATATGAATCTGCCTTTTTTAGACGGAAAGTATTTGTGCAGCCAGCTTCGGAAGAAAACATCCTTGCCTGTGATTATGATTACCAGTCAGAACACAGAATTAGATGAACTTTTAAGCATGAATTGCGGGGCAGATGATTTTATTCCTAAGCCTTTTAATCCTCAAATTTTGTTAGCTCATGTGGAGGCAGTTCTGAAACGGGTATATGGGAAGCACCAGGAGGGAGAGGAACTGGATTGCGGTGCTTTCCTTTTGAATGTGTCAAAGGGGGTCGTGTATAACCGGGAGAAAGAAATTGAGCTTACTAAGAATGAAAGCAGAATTTTATATTGTCTTGGAAAGAATAGAGGTAAGATTGTGTCCAGAGATGATTTAATTAATGACTTATGGGATAGTGAGTTATTTGTAGATGATAATACTCTGACTGTGAATATGACCAGACTAAGAAGCAAACTGGAGGAACTGGGATATAGCAAAGTGATTCATACAAAGAGAGGACAGGGGTATTGGTTAGAATGAGCTATAAAGACTATGTAAAGGATCAATGGAGTCTGGGGCTGCTTTTGGCAGTTTTTGTGTGTCTGGAGATTTCTTTTGGCGTTTTAGCCCAGGTTCCGGGATTTTATTTGTGGATAACAGGTTTTGGGACTACAGGTGCGTTTTTCTTTATTTCATATTTAGACTATGCCAGAAAAAAGAATTTTTACAAAAGACTGGAACAGGGAAGTGAAAAATTGGATCAGGTCTATCTTCTTCCTGAACTGTTGGAGAAGCCAGATTTTTCAGAAGGACAGGTCGTGTATGAAGCTATGCTGGCTATGGAGCGTTCTATGGCTGAGCGAATTCAACGATATGAGGAAAATAACAGGGAATACAAAGAGTATATTGAACTTTGGGTGCATGAAATTAAGTTGCCCATTGCCACGGGAAAACTGTTAGTAGCAAATAACCCAGAGAAATATGATGATAGTATGACAGAAGAACTGGAGCGCATTGATGCATATACGGAACAAGCTTTGTTTTATGCTAGAAGTAACTATGTAGAAAAAGATTATGTTTTGAAAAAATTTTCTTTGAAGCAAGTATGTACAGAGGTAATTCAAAAGAATCGTCGGCTTTTGTTGAAAGAAAAGATACAAATCAATCTTCATGATTTAGATATAGAAGTTTATTCGGACAGCAAATGGCTGGCTTTTATTTTGCAACAGATTTTGTCCAATAGTGTAAAATATATGGGGGCAGGAGAACGGAAACTGGAGTGGTATGCAAAAGGGTATAAGGAAATGGTGAAGCTGTATTTAAGAGATACAGGTGAGGGGATTGGAGAAAAGGATTTGCCAAGGATTTGTGAAAAGGGATTTACAGGGGATAATGGCAGAACTGGAAAAAATTCTACAGGTCTTGGGTTGTATTTGAGTAAAAAGCTTTGTGAAAAAATGGGGCATAAGCTGGAAATTGTGTCAAAAGAAGGAAAGGGCTGTACGGATATCATTTATTTTCCCAAAGGAAGTATGACAGACGGACTTTTTTAACCTTACAAATTTGAAAGGAAAGTGTAAGGCAAATCAATGGGTTTTTGGAAAAGATTCCTGTATGATAAAAATATCAGCAGGAAAGGAGAACAAAAATGAATACAGTATTAGAAGTTGCAAATGTAGAAAAATATTATGGAAATAAAGGGAATCTTACCAAAGCACTTGATAAAATCAGCTTTCAGGTGGAAGAAGGAGAATTTGTAGGAATCATGGGGGCTTCTGGTTCTGGGAAAACGACACTTTTGAATTGCTTATCTACCATTGATCGGATTACCAGTGGAAAAATCGTAGTGGATGAGGTAGATATTACCAGATTAAAAGGAAATCAGCTTAATCGCTTTAGAAGAGAGGAGCTGGGATTTATTTTTCAGGATTTTAATCTTTTGGATACGCTGACAGCCTATGAGAACATTGCATTAGCGCTTACCATTCAAAGAGTAAAGCCGCAAAAGATTCAAAAAGATGTGGCAAAAATAGCAGAGGAGCTTGGTATCACTGCGGTCTTAAATAAATATCCTTATGAAATGTCTGGGGGACAGAAGCAGAGGGTGGCCTGTGCCAGAGCCATTGTTGGAAATCCTAAATTGGTGTTAGCAGATGAGCCCACCGGAGCCCTGGATTCTAAGGCTGCCAGAATGTTGCTGGAGAATTTTCAGTTTATGAATCAGACACTTGGGGCAACGATTCTCATGGTAACTCATGATGCCTTTACAGCCAGCTATGCAGACCGTATCTTGTTTATAAAAGATGGAAAGCTGTTTAATGAGCTGCACCGAGGGGGAAATTCCAGGAAGGAATTTTTTGGTCGTATTATTGAAGTGGTAACGCTTCTGGGAGGTGAGCTAAATGATGTTATTTAAGCTTTCCATAAAAAATATGAAGAAAAGTTTTAAGGACTATGCCATTTATTTTGTGACCTTGATTTTAGGCGTTGGTATTTTTTATGTTTTTAATTCTCTGGATTCCCAGCAGACCATGAAGGTGTTTAGCAGCTCCACTTATGACATCATTGAATTAATGGTACAGATGTTAAGTGGAATGTCTGTTTTTATTTCTTTTATTTTAGGGTTTCTCATTGTTTATGCCAATAATTTTCTGATTAAGCGGAGAAAAAAAGAATTTGGTGTTTACATGACCTTGGGGATGGGAAAAGGGCAGATATCCAGAATCCTTTTGGGAGAAACTTTTATCATTGGTCTGGTTTCTTTGGCAGTTGGGTTGGTCCTGGGCATTTTCGGCGCCCAGTTTATGTCTCTTTTAGTGGTGAAGATGTTTGGCGGTGTGATGGATGGATATCAGTTTGTTTTTTCCTCCAAAGCATTTGTAAAAACTATTTATTATTTTGCCATTATGTTTTCCATTGTAGCAGTTTTTAATGTGGTGAGTATTTCTAAATGTCGTTTGATTCGTTTGTTATCTGCCAGAAAAGAAAATGAACAAGTAAAAATGAAAAATCCACTGCTTTGCTTTGTGATTTTTATTCTGGCGGTAATAGACCTTGGCATTCAGTATTACAGGGTATGCCATCCAGATACATTAAATCAGAAAGAAATTGGTTGGATTATTTTAGCAGGCTGTCTGGGAACATTTTTTTTGTTCTGGTCTTTGTCCGGATTTTTGCTGAATATTGTACAAAAAAGTAAGAAATTCTATTTGAGAGATTTGAATGCAGTTGTGCTGCGACAAATTCACAGCAAGGTGAATACCATGGTGTTTGCCATGACGGCTATATGTCTTATGTTATTTGTAACCATTTGTGTTCTGGCAGGCGGTTTGGGATTAAATTATAATTTTCAGAAAATGCTGGGAGAATTGACACCAGCGGATGTGAACTATACTGTTTATTATGGAGTAGGTGATAATGAAAAATCAGATGCAGATAGGGTACTCTCAGATTTATATGAAGAAAAGAAAGGAAAGATATTTGCTTCTGATGCAGTACAGATGACCATTTATGAAAGCGCAGAGCTGACAGTAGCAGAAACGATTGGAAAGGATAGATTTTCCGTAGCTGGAATGGTGGAATTTTCGGCTACAGAGCTTCCAGAAGATATTGTAAAGGTATCGGAATATAACCGGCTTGCACGTTTGTACGGGCTTTCAAAACTGGAGGTTCCAGAAGGGACCTATGCGATTGTGTGTGACTATGAGGTGTTTGAAAAAATCAGAAACCCTTTATTAAAAGAAGGGAAAACCATTACATTGGATGGAAAAACGTATACACCTGCCTATGAAAAATGCCAGTATGGCTTTTTTGAAATGATGACGAACCATGCCAATAGCGGTTTTGTGGTACTTCCGGATGACAGTGTACAGGAATCCTGGAAAAGAGAGGAATTTCTGGCTGCAAATTATCAGGCAGACAGCAGACAGGAAAGAGAAGAAAAAGAGAAACTGGCAGCAGCTTTAGAAACAGAAGAAATAGATTTTACCAGTAAAATTGAAATCATTGAATTAAGCGGAGGTTTATCTGCAACCATAACTTTTATGGCTATTTATCTTGGCATTATTTTCTTACTTGCCAGTGCAGCCCTTCTGGCTTTGAAAGAATTATCCGAGAGTTCTGATAATAAGGAGCGCTATGAGATGTTGCGGAAAATCGGTGCAGACGAAGCTTTGATTAACAGGGCATTGTTTCATCAGATTGCAATTTTCTTTTTCCTTCCTCTTCTGGTTGCACTGATTCATTCTATTTTTGGTATGACTTTTATTAAAATTATGCTGGAAAGTATGGGGAAAATCGGAAGCTATGCTTCTATCCTGGCAACCGCTGGAATCTTGGTAGGAATTTATGGCGGGTATTTCCTGCTTACCTATTTTGGAAGTAAACGAATTATCCGAAATGTTTAAAAAATGGAATAAAAAACAAGTTATAGAAAACAAGTTATAGAAAACTGGAATCCTGCCATACTAAGAGTGTGAAGAATGAAAAGAACAGGAGGAATTCTAAGATGACAGAGATTTCAGTATTGGATTTACAGAATCTGCGCCATTTAATTGGTGGATTTGAAACCACTCATTGCAAAATGCAGGATTATGCTCATGAAGCACAGGACCCACAAGTAAAGCAGTTTTTCCAGAAGTCAGCCCAGTCTGCAATGGAAAGTAAGCAGCAGTTAATGACATTTTTGCAGTAGGAGGGAAAAAAGATGACAGATAAAACAATGGTGTCAGATACTTTGGCAGGAATTAACGGAGAATTGGTACGTTATGGAGAAATGATTTCTCAGACAGAAAATCAGCAGTTAAAGCAAACACTGAAACAAATGCGGAATCAGTGTGAAATGTCTCAGGAGGAGATTTATCAGATTGCAAGAGCTAAGAGCTATTATGTTCCGGCAGCATGTGCAAAACCAGAGGAAGTAGCTCATGTGCGTTCGGTACTAAGCCAGCCTTTTATGCAGTAAAACAGAACAGTCTTGAAAAAGCCTTTTGCCGTAGGTTTTCCACCTGCGACAAAAGGTTTATTTCAAAAATAGAAAAAACTTGAGAAATACAAAGGGATTTGTTATCATATAAATATATCATTTAGCCAGACATCGGAAGCACTCAGAGTTCCAATTGGCTAAACAATCTTTTTTCTATTGCTTCGTTTCTGAAGCGGGATTCAAAAATAAATATAAGTAAAAGAAATTTCATAAAAGGAACAGGAGGGGCAAATATGGCTAATTTAGTGAAAAAAACTTGCAAGTAAAACAGTTGACAATAGGTGAAAAATATACTATTATAAGTCAAAGGGACGAACATAAGTTCGCGGTTCTGTATAGTAAAAGAAAATAGGAGAATGAGAATGGCACAGACAATAAAAGAAGATTCCTCAAAAAAGGAAGTTTTAAAAAAAGAAGATAAATTAAAAGCACTGGATGGAGCATTGGCTCAAATTGAGAAGCAGTTCGGAAAAGGCTCTGTTATGAAGTTAGGGGATTCTGCTGCAAATATGAACGTAGAAACCGTACCTACAGGCGCTTTGAGCCTTGACATTGCACTGGGACTGGGAGGAATTCCGAAGGGAAGAATCGTGGAAGTATATGGGCCAGAATCCAGCGGTAAAACAACCGTTGCTTTGCATATGGTTGCAGAGGTACAGAAGCGGGGAGGAATTGCAGGATTTATTGATGCGGAGCATGCTTTGGATCCTGCTTACGCGAAAAATATAGGGGTAGATATTGATAATCTTTACATATCACAGCCGGATAATGGGGAACAGGCTTTGGAAATTACAGAGACCATGGTTCGATCTGGCGCTGTAGATATTATTATCGTTGACTCTGTAGCTGCTTTAGTTCCTAAGGCAGAAATTGAGGGAGACATGGGGGATTCCCACGTGGGACTCCAGGCTCGTTTAATGTCTCAGGCATTGAGAAAACTTACAGCACATATCAGTAAGTCGAATTGTATTGTGATTTTTATTAACCAGCTTCGTGAAAAGGTAGGTGTTATGTTCGGAAATCCAGAGGTTACCACAGGTGGTCGTGCTTTGAAATTTTATTCTTCTATCCGTATGGATGTAAGAAGAATCGAAACCTTAAAACAGAGTGGTGAGATGGTTGGTAATAGAACCCGAATCAAGGTAGTGAAAAATAAGATTGCACCTCCATTTAAAGAGGCAGAATTTGACATTATGTTCGGTGAGGGAATTTCCAGAGAAGGAGATATCCTGGATTTGGCAGCAAATCTTGGTATTGTCAATAAGAGTGGTGCATGGTATGCCTATAATGAGGGAAAAATCGGACAAGGCCGTGAAAATGCCAAAAAATATTTAAAAGACAATCCTCAAGTGGCGGAAGAAATTGAGGGAAAAGTAAGAGAACATTATGGACTTGCAGAGGGAAGCGAAACCGCTAAGGCAGGAGAAGCTTCAAAAACATCCACAAATTCAGAGAACATGGAACAGGAACCCCTGTCTTTGGAGAATCCTGGGGAAGAATAAGAGGTTGAAGCCATGATTGTTACAGAAATAAAACCTGTGACCAAACAGAAATTTCAGATAGAACTGGACGGACAGCCCGCTTTTGTTTTATACAAGGGCGAGCTGTCTCGCTATCATATACAAAAAGATGAGGAACTGTCAGAGGAGATTTATAGAGAGCTTGTAGAGCAGGTGCTTACCAAAAGAGCAAAATTAAGAGCTATGCATCTTTTGGAAAAAATGGACCGAACAAAAGGAGAACTACGAAAAAAACTGGAGCAAGGTGGTTATCCTTCCATAGCTATAGAAGCAGCGTTAGACTATGTGGAATCATTTCATTATATTGATGATGCCAGATATGCAGCAAGATATATTGAATTTCAAAAGGGTAAAAAAGGTAGAGCCAGACTGAAAATGGAGCTTTTGCAAAGAGGAATCGCTGGAGAAATTGTTGCCAGAGCTTTGGAAGAGGCCGAGGAAGGAATGGATGCAAAAGACACCATTCGTCAGATGCTCCAGAACAAAAGAAAAAGCAAGGAACCTTTGGAGGAAAAAGAAAAACAAAGGCTTTATGGCTTTTTTATGCGCAAAGGGTTCTCCTCCTCGGAAATTTTGTCGGTTTTTCGTGAGATAGGCGATAAAGAGTAGGAGACAGCTCCACCTTTTTGTTGACTTTTTTATAAATTCAGTATAAAATTATACTGTTGTATTTGTACAATGAAAACTAAATAAGGAGGTGCTCCTGTGGCAATCTATGTAATAGTTGCACTTGTTGCTGTGGCTGTTACCTTGCTGGTTTCTATTCCGGTGACTGCAAACCTTTCTGTGAAGAAAAAAGCAGAGAAAGATGCAGAGACTATTGGAACCGCAGAAGTAAAAGCAAGAAGCATTATAGATGAAGCATTGAAAACTGCTGAAACAAAGAAACGTGAAGCTCTCTTGGAAGCAAAAGAAGAAAATCTCCGGACAAAGAATGAACTTGAGAAAGAGACAAAAGAGAGACGGAATGAACTTCAGAAGTATGAAAAACGTGTTTTGTCAAAAGAAGAGGCTCTTGATAAAAAAGCAGATGCTTTGGAAAGAAGAGAAGCCGAGTACACAGCAAAAGAAGCAGAGTTAAAGAAGAAAGAAAAGAAAGTCGATGAATTACAAGGACAGAGAGTACAGGAACTGGAACGAATTTCCGGCCTTACCTCCGAACAAGCAAAAGATTATCTGTTGAAAACTGTTGAAGACGAAGTAAAAATTGACACAGCTAAGCTCTACAAGGAATTGGAGAGTAAGGCAAGAGAAGAAGCAGACAAAAAGGCAAAAGAATATGTAGTAACTGCTATTCAGAAATGTGCAGCAGACCATGTGGCTGAGACTACAATTTCTGTTGTACAGTTGCCAAGCGATGAGATGAAGGGACGTATTATTGGACGAGAAGGACGTAATATTAGAACCCTGGAAACCCTTACAGGTGTGGATTTGATTATTGATGATACTCCGGAAGCGGTTGTATTATCAGGATTTGATCCAATCCGAAGAGAGGTAGCCAGAATCGCTTTGGAAAAATTAATTGTAGACGGTCGTATCCATCCGGCTAGAATTGAAGAAATGGTTGAAAAGGCTCAAAAAGAAGTGGAAACCATGATGCGCGAAGAAGGTGAAGCCGCAGCATTGGAAGTAGGAGTTCATGGTATTCATCCTGAACTGATTCGTCTTTTGGGTCGCATGAAGTTCCGCTCCAGCTATGGACAGAATGCATTAAAGCATTCCATTGAAGTAGCTCAGCTTGCAGGTTTACTTGCAGGAGAGGTAGGAACAGATATACGAATGGCGAAAAGAGCAGGTCTGCTCCATGATATTGGAAAATCCATTGACCATGAGGTGGAAGGATCCCATATTCAGATTGGTGCTGACTTATGTAAAAAATATAAAGAATCACAGAGTGTAATCAATGCAGTAGAATCCCATCACGGAGATGTGGAGCCAACGTCATTGGTGGCATGTATTGTACAGGCTGCAGATGCAATTTCAGCTGCAAGACCAGGTGCAAGAAGAGAAACTTTAGAAACCTATACCAACAGATTAAAACAACTAGAAGACATTACAAACTCCTTTAAGGGAGTAGATAAATCTTTTGCTATTCAGGCAGGAAGGGAAATTCGCGTTATGGTAGTGCCAGAGCATGTTACAGATGCTGATATGGTATTACTAGCAAGAGATATTTCCAAACAGATTGAAGCTGAACTGGAATATCCAGGACAGATTAAAGTGAATGTAATTCGTGAATCACGGGTAGTAGATTACGCCAAGTGATGATATCGGCTTAGAAGGCTTACAAAAGACCTGCATAATTTTATGTCAGGTCTTTTTTCTATGGAAAAAACATAAACTATACAGGGTGAAGAGAATGAAAAAATATCTAAAATTGTTTTTCAGTCTGTATGCGGCAGGTCTAATTGTTGGAGTTTTATGTTGTAATTTCTATATAAGGGAAAAAGGATATCAGACAAGTTTACTTCCTGTTTACCTGGTCTCGTTTTCTACTTTGTTAGAAGGAAGAGAATATCTTTTTGGAACTCTTTTGATGAAAAGAGGAGCTTTCTTTTTATGCGGAGTAATTTGTGGTCTGACACCTTTTGGACTTCCCATGATTGTGACCAGTCTTTTGTGGTTTGGTTTTTTGGGAGGAAATCTGATAACTCTTTTTTTAGTAGAATACGGATTAAGGGGAATGGGAATTGCAGGCTTATGTTTCTTTCCTCAAATTCTTTTTTATCTGCCAGGGTGGCTGTTCTTTTTCTTTTTGGTGGCACAGATGAGTCAGAAATTCTGGGGAAGTAAAAAAAGGGAAGCGTCAGAGTATAAAGCATATTTCTTTTTTCTTACAGGTGTTCTGATTTGTTTGCTTTTGGGAATATGGATGGAAAGTTATGTTAATCAAAATCTTCTGTTTCATGTTTTAGAGAAATGGCTTTAAGTTTACAAAAAATTAACAATTATAAGTTTACCACATGTGGTATAAGGGGAGAAAAAAACTTTCGATATGTTGTGGGTATCAGGAAAAACCCTGAAAAATAAGGATTTTTGTTAAATTTGGGTTTGATTTTTGTATCCTAGTTGATATATAATCGAGATATGCCTATAAGAAGGGGAATAAATTATGAAGTGCGAAATACAAGAGTTTATCGGCTATTTACATAATACCAGAGGCACTTCGAAAAATACAGAGATTTCCTATGAACGTGATTTAAGGAAATTAGAGCAGTTTTTGATGAGAGAGGGAATTCAAGATGTAGACCAGGTAACGACTACGATTTTGAATTCTTATATCATGTATATGGAAAGAGAGCAGTTTGCACCATCTTCCATATCTAGGAGCATTGCTTCTATTCGAGCATTTTTTCAATACTTGTGCCAGAAAAACGGATGGAAGGAAAATCCTGCGGAAACATTAAAAGCACCGAAGATTGAGAAAAAAATGCCCGGTATTCTTAGTGTAGAGGAAGTAGACTTGCTTTTACAGCAGCCGAAAGCGAATACAGCTAAGGGAATCCGTGACAGAGCTATGCTGGAACTGCTATATGCCACTGGTATCCGTGTGAGTGAATTGATTCATCTCACCTTAAAAGACTTAAATTTAAAATTGGGATATATTACATGCAGCGGCAGTGATAAGGAGCGAGTGATTCCCTTCGGAAGCACAGCTAAAAGAGCAGTAGAGTATTATATGGAAGGTGCCAGGGAAGAATTAATTGGAGGAAAACCCAATGAGTTGCTGTTTGTAAATTGTTCAGGGAAAGAAATGAGCAGGCAAGGATTTTGGAAAGTACTAAAAAGTTATGCAGCAGCAGCTGGCATTCAGCAAGATATTACACCTCATACCTTGCGTCATTCTTTTGCAGCGCATCTGGTACAAAATGGTGCCGATTTAAAAAGTGTGCAGGAGATGATGGGCCATTCTGACATTTCCACCACTCAGATTTATATGAATATAAATGTAAATAAAATTAGAGATGTGTATATGAAAGCACATCCTAGAAAATAAAGAAAGAACTGTCGTGTGGCAGTTCTTTTTTTATTTTCTGATTAAGTATTAGCAGAGCTCTGCAATTGTATAAATGAGTTTTTCGGTATCTTCCCATCCAAGGCATGGATCTGTAATGGATTTTCCATAAATATGGTTCGGGCCGATTTTTTGATTACCCTCTACCAAATAACTTTCAATCATAACACCTTTTACCAGATTCTGAATATCTTTAGAAACCAGACGGCTGTGAAGCACTTCTTTTACAATACGAATCTGCTGTTTATATTGTTTACCAGAGTTTGAGTGGTTTGCATCAATAATAGCAGCTGGATTTTCCAGATTTTTCTGATCATACATATCCAAAAGACGCTGTAAATCTTCGTAGTGATAATTAGGAATCGTGTTTCCATGCTTGCTGACTGCGCCTCTTAAAATGGTGTGGGTAAGAGGATTCCCCTCTGTGACAACTTCCCAGCCTCTGGAAATAAAGTCATGACTGCCTTGACCGGCAATTACAGAATTTAACATAACCGAAAAATCACCGCTGGTAGGATTTTTCATTCCAACAGGAATGTCCAGACCACTGACCATAAGGCGATGCTCTTGATTTTCTACAGAGCGGGCACCAATGGCAACATAGGAAAGCAAATCAGAAAGATAGTGCCAGTTGTCCGGATAAAGCATTTCATCAGCAGAAGTTAGGCCGGTTTCTGCCAGGGAGCGCAGGTGCATGTGGCGGATTGCCAGAATTCCGGCTAGCATATCTGGTTTTGCTTCTGGATCTGGCTGATGCAGCATACCTTTATAGCCTTCTCCGGTGGTGCGGGGTTTATTAGTATAAATGCGGGGAATCAGAACCAGACGTTCCTCTACTTTTTCCTGTATTGCTGCCAAACGGCTGGTATATTCACATACAGAATCTTCATTATCTGCAGAGCAGGGACCAACAATCACTAGAAATTTATCAGATTTTCCAGTAAAAATAGCTTGAATCTCCTGGTCTCGTTTTTCTTTTACCTTTTTCAGCGCTTCCGAAATTGGCACCTGTTCTTTTACTTCATCAGGTGTGGGAAGCTGTTTTACAAATTTAAAACTCATGATGTCTCCTTCTTATTTCATGTAAAAATCTATGCTAGTACGACAAAAATTATAATACAAGAAAGAACAAATGTCGATAGTTTTTGAAAAGATACTTTAGGAATTTAAATGGATAAATCTAAAAATATGATTTCAAAAAGAATAGAGAAAGGAGTGTAACAAGAAGTTCGCTAACAATGAGTCCCCATAAATAACCCATAATGCCGTATGATGGAATCAGAAAAAAAACAAAGAAAAGGCGTACGCCAAGTCCCATGATATTAAGTAATAAGGTTTGGTTTACCGCACCAAGTCCATTTAAAATTCCTCCTAAAGTACCAGAGAGATAGAGGCAAGGGCAGATAAAAGATAAGGTTTTAATAAAGGTGCTTGCAAATTCATTTTGGAATAAAAATAAGCCTAGAAAATCGCCTAAAAAGTAAAATAGGATGGTAAAAGAAAATCCAAGAGCAAGGCAGCACTTTATAGAGAGAAAAATACTTTTCTGGATGTGCCCATGATTTCCTATGGCCTGGTTTTCTGCTATGGAAGGTAAAAGTACCGTGGAAACTGCATTGGTAATAGCGCAGGGAAAGAAAATCAGCGGCAGAGCCATACCTGTAAGAACACCATATACAGAAAGAGCAGAAGCATTGTCCAGGCCATAAAGACGCAAATGTCCGGGAATCAGAACAGATTCTATGCTGTGGAGAAGATTTACCAAAAGACGGTTACAAGTCAGTGGAAAAGAAAGATGTATCACAGCTTTAAAATCTGCAAATGGGGCTGTCATATATCTGAGTTGATAGTGTACTTTATTATAATCTCGGAAAATAACAAGACTGGAAAAAACCATGGCAGTTAGTTCGCCACTGAAAAGTCCAATTGCAGCTAGAATCGGTGTAACAGGAATGCCCTGTTCTGTCCAGATAAGAAACACCAGATAAGAGGCCCCTACTCGGGCAAGTTGTTCCAAAAGCTGTGCAGCAGCAGGGATTGATAATTTTTTTCGGGCAAAATAATAGCCGTTTACACAAGCATGAAAAGCGCCTAATGGAAGAGAAAGCGCCATGATTTTTAAAAGAGGAGTGCAGCTTTCTTCTAAAAGAATGTGCAAGGCAAACCAGGAAGCATGGCGGTAAAGAAAAAAAGCAACAACGATTGCAGTGAAAACAGAAAGAAAGGTAGAAATTAGAAAGATATCCCGTGTACTTTGTTCTTCCTTTAGAGCAGCTTTTGCGGCAACCAGGCGGGAAATAGCAGTCTGAATGCCACCCACAGTGAGGGCGAAGCAAAGAGTCTGGATGGGGAAAATTAGCTGATAAATTCCCATACCCTGGGCACCAATGGTCTGTGACAGGAATATTCTATAAAGAAAGCCAATGATTTTTGTCAGAAAACCAGATAAGGTTAAAATAAGCGTTCCTTTTACCAATGTATGTATATGTTTCATAAAGAGAGACCTCCATTGTCTTTTTCTAAATATATTCCTTTGGGGAGCTTGACAGAACTTTTGAAAAATGATATTCTACATTCAGATTAAAATCCGAGTAAAATAGTAGGGATTAAAAGGGCAATAGAAAAGAGGCGATAAGATGAAGCTTTCTACAAAAGGACGATATGGACTGCGGGCTTTAATTGATTTGGCCCTTTATAGTGACCAGGAGGCCGTTTCCATACAAAGTATTTCTACAAGACAGCATATCTCGGACAGTTATCTGGAACAGCTTATGAGAAAACTAAAGAAAGAAGGCCTGGTTTGTAGTATGCGAGGCGCCCAGGGAGGCTATCGTCTGGCAAGGCCGGCAAAAGAAATTTCAGTGGGCGATGTGCTGCGGGCACTGGAGGGCAGTATTGAAGCAGTATCCTGTGGAGAAGGTAAAAACCAACACTGCCAGGGTGAGGATTTATGCGTTGCTCGTTATGTGTGGCAGGAAATTAACAAAAGTATTCAGGAGACTGTAGATTCCATTATGCTAAGCCAGCTGGTGGAAGAAAGCCGCAGAGTTTTGGAAAAGGGACAGATTGAAATACAGAAATGTGAACAGTAATATTAGGTAAGAAAGAATCAAGGAGATGACAATATGAAGACAAAAATTTATCTGGATAATGCAGCAACAACAAGGACTGCTGAGGAAGTGGTAGAAGCCATGATTCCCTATTTTACGGAAAATTATGGAAATCCATCCAGCATCTATGAGTTGGGACAGAGAAGCAAAGAGGCTATTACCACAGCACGGGAGCAGATTGCAGGGGTAATCGGAGCAAAAACAGAAGAGATTTATTTTACCGCTGGAGGAAGTGAGGCAGATAACTGGGCATTAAAGGCAGCTTGTGAAGCCTATGAAGGAAAAGGAAGGCATATCATTACAACCAAGATTGAACATCATGCAATTCTCCACACTTGCGAGTATCTGGAGAAAAAGGGTGTGGAGGTTACCTACCTGAATGTAGATGAAAAAGGTTTGGTAGATTTGGATGAACTGCAAAAAGCGATTCGTCCGGATACCATTCTCATTTCCATTATGTTTGCAAATAATGAGATTGGAACCATTGAGCCAATAAAAGAAATTGGCATGATTGCAAAAGAACATGGTATTTTGTTTCATACAGATGCAGTGCAGGCTTTTGGGCAGTTGCCCATTGATGTGGATGACATGCATATTGACATGTTAAGCTCCAGTGCTCATAAGATTAATGGACCAAAGGGAATCGGGTTTCTGTATATCCGAAAAGGTGTGAAGATTCGCTCTTTCGTACACGGTGGAGCCCAGGAGCGTAAGCGGAGGGCTGGAACAGAAAATGTGCCAGCAATTGTAGGTTATGGAGTGGCAGCCAAAAGGGCAGCCGAAACTATGGAGGAGAGAACAGCCAAGGAGAGGCAGTTAAGAGACTATTTTATTGAGCGGGTGCAAAAGGAAATACCTTATGTGAAATTAAACGGACATCCTACAAAACGTCTGCCTAATAATATTAACTTTAGTTTTCGATTTGTTGAGGGGGAATCCCTTCTGATTATGCTGGATATGAAAGGAATTGCAGGTTCTAGTGGTTCTGCTTGTACGTCAGGTTCTTTGGATCCGTCTCACGTACTTCTGGCCATTGGTCTGCCTCATGAGATTGCACATGGGTCTTTGCGGTTATCTCTTGGAGAAGATACTACAAAAGAAGACTTAGATTATACGTTAGAGCAGATTAAGGAGATTATTCAGAGACTTAGAGATTTGTCTCCATTATATGAAGATTTTATGCGGAAAGAGAAAAAATAAAAAACGGAGGAAGTAATTATGTACAGCGAAAAGGTAATGGATCATTTTCAGAATCCAAGAAATGTAGGTGAGATTGAAAACGCCAGCGGAGTAGGCACCGTGGGAAATGCAAAATGCGGAGATATTATGAGGATTTATCTGGATATTGATGAAAACAAAATTATCCGCGATTGTAAATTTAAAACTTTTGGATGCGGTGCAGCGGTTGCTACTAGCAGCATGGCAACAGAACTAGTAAAGGGAAAAACTATTGAGGAAGCCCTGCAGGTAACGAATAAGGCGGTTATGGAAGCCTTAGATGGACTGCCTCCGGTAAAAGTACACTGTTCTCTTCTTGCTGAGGAAGCTATCCATGCAGCTTTGTGGGATTATGCTGAAAAGAATGGAATTAAAATTGAAGGACTATCTAAGCCAAAATCTGACATTCATGAAGGGGAAGAGGAAGAAGAGGAAGAATACTAATGGAAAAGAAAACAGTAGTAGTAGGATTGTCTGGAGGTGTGGATTCCTCTGTGGCAGCATATCTTCTGAAAGAGCAGGGATATGATGTGATTGGTGTGACTATGCAAATCTGGCAGGAGGAGGATTCCTGTACCTTGGAGGAAAATGGAGGCTGCTGTGGACTTAGCGCAGTGGAGGATGCCAGAAGAGTAGCGCAGAAATTGGATATTCCTTATTATGTTATGAACTTCCGTAAAGAGTTTCAGGAACAGGTGATTGATTATTTTGTCAGGGAGTATCTGGAGGGGAGAACCCCCAATCCTTGCATTGCCTGTAATCGGTATGTAAAATGGGAGTCCTTGTTAAAGAGAAGTTTGGAAATTGGTGCGGATTATATTGCCACAGGCCATTATGCCAGAGTAGAACAACTACCAAATGGCAGGTATGCTATTCGCAATTCTGTTACAGCGAAAAAGGATCAGACCTATGCGCTCTATAATCTCACACAGGAACAGCTTTCCAGAACCTTGATGCCTGTGGGAGCTTATACAAAAGAGGAAATACGTAAGATTGCAGAAGAAGCGGGACTTCCAGTAGCCCATAAAAAAGATAGCCAGGAAATTTGTTTTGTGCCAGACAATGATTATGCTGGATTTATTAAAAAAAGCACAGGACAAAATATTCCGAAAGGCAATTTTGTGCTGGCAGATGGAAAAGTAATTGGAGAACATCAAGGCATTATTCGTTATACCATTGGACAAAGAAAAGGATTAAATTTGTCTATGGGACATCCGGTGTTTGTTACAGAAATTCGTCCAGATACGAATGAAGTAGTAATTGGAGAAAATGAAGACTTGTTTGTAAATACCTTGATTTGTGACAGAGTGAACTTTATGGCAATAGAAGGCCTGGAAGGAGAGGTACGTTTAAAAGCAAAGATTCGTTATAATCACACTGGAGCAGACTGTGTGATTTCTCCGTTAGAAGACGGAAAAGTTCAAGTGACTTTTGACCAGCCCCAGCGAGCCATTACGCCGGGACAGGCCGTTGTGTTTTATCAAGGAGAATATGTTGCCGGAGGCGGTATTATCCTATAATTTATGAAATTCCGGTTTTCTATTTTTGAAAATTGTGTAATATCGGAAACCACATGCTTTTAAGAGGTCTCCAGCTTTCTCAAAATCATAAGCCAAATGTTCTGGGGCATGTCCGTCTGAACCAAGCGTGAGGATTTCGCCACCCAATTGGCGGTAGCGCAGAAGAATCTCTTCCGTGGGATTGGGATGCCCTAGACCGTATTTAAAACCAGCCGTGTTGCATTCAAGCCCAATACCTTTGTCAATTAGAACTTTTAGAATCTCATCCAGGATTTCTTGGTAAGCCTGATAAGAATAATCTCTGTTTTTGTGAGGCCCATAGCGCACCACATAATCAATGTGACCGCAGGTATCAAAACAGGAAAAGGTTTTCAGATTTTCCAAAAGTACCTGAAAGTAACGCAGATATGATTCCTGTTCAGAGCGTCCCTCAAAATATTCAGAACAATAAGGATCCAGACGGTCAATCAGATGGGCTGAACCAATGAGGAAATCAAAGGAATGAGAAACAGAAAGCTGTGGAAGTTCTTCTACAAGATGAGGTTGAAGTCCTAATTCCAAACCGTAAAAAAGCTGGATCTGGTTCTGATATTTTTCTTTTAAATTTTGGAAGGTTTTTTGATAGGAAGGCAAATCAACCAGGAATACGGGCTCTTCACTAGGAAAATCCAAATCCATATGTTCTGTGAAACAAATGCCCGGAAGCCCCATATGGATTCCCTCCTGAATCATGGATTCCATTGGTGCATGGCTGTCGCTGGAAAAATCAGAATGGACATGAAAATCATAATACATGAGGAGCAGCTCCTTTCATAAACGTATTTTTATTCATTATATCGTTGTTCTTGTATTTATTTCAAGTAAGATGAATAAAAATAACAGGGAAATCATCTGAAATTATAAATGGGGCTTGAATTTTGAAGAAAAAACAGGTACAATATGAACAAGGTTGATGTTTCTTTAACAATCTATTTGAAAATTGTTAGAGAACTCACATTAAATCAATCACTTTTAGGAGGAATGAAAATCATGGCAGTAAAAGTAGCAATCA
>ENA-ORMO01000919-ORMO01000919.1-human-gut-metagenome-genome-assembly--contig:-NODE-919-length-36931-cov-5.326500_pt1 | contig 36931 bp, 24 predicted proteins | sample MGYA00242106_ERZ509001 | MGnify/ENA primary metagenome ERZ509001 (study PRJEB26280, sample SAMEA2338736) | human gut metagenome | biome: human gut; feature: human-associated habitat; material: faeces...
ACTTCCACCGCTGCATTGCTGCTCCACTGTACGGTCAACAACTGCGGCTCTGCGGGACTCAAATCTCCTACACGGTCAAACCGCAGAGAATCCAGATTAAAGTTACCGGGGTTATCCGAACCTTCCGAGCGGATCTTAATCGTATGCGAGCCTTCAGTCAGCTCAATTCCTTCAATAGCGTGTTCAAACCAATCGCCCCAACTGTCGTGCACTTCCAGTCCAAAATCTGCTACTTTTACGCCGTCTACATACAAAGCGCCCGTTCTTGGGGTATTATCGTACTTTGCTTCGTTCTTCTTGCCGTTTCCAGCATGCAGAACTAAGTCGTAGATTCCAGACTGTTGTACATGGACATCAAACTCGACATAATGTCCAACGGCCTTCCAGCCCGCTGTATAACCAGTTCCAGTATATCCAGCCCATTCGGTATCCACACGTACCTTACCGCTACCGTCGCCCTTCGAGCTGCTGGTATCGCCACGCGCATTTTCGAGTTCAAATACACTACCAGGCTCCACAATGTTCTCGCCCTGCTTCAGCGTTACCGTCACGGTTACCAATTTGGTATTCGGCATAGCAAAGGTATATGCTTTCCCTGCTTCTACTTCGGTCAATTTGACTGGTGTCCCGTCCTGGGTTTCTGCTGAGATTGAATCGAATTCCTTGCCGACTTCGATGTTAGAAATCTCCACCTTCACAGTGTTTCCTTCTTCCACCGGGTCCGGCGCATCGACGGTCACAGTCGCTGTGCCGCCCTCCACCTGTGTAGAGACAGTTGCCACATCCCGTGTAAAACGAATCCAGTCCATATCACAAATGGAATTGTCCGTCGTCGTATTGACAAATTTCAGATAGACATCATGGATACCCTTAATGTCCTTACAAGTCGCGGAGAATACCTTCAATGTATTCCAGTCGCCAGTGCTCTCGATCGTCACCTCAGCCACCTTAATCCCGCTCTCGGAATCAAGGCGTACTTCCAAAGTGCCACCCTGCAATCCGGCTGCTACACGGGTTTCAAAGCCGCTAACCCCGCCATTGCCAAAGTTGACATCTGCAAATTTTGCCCAGTCGCCATTTTCGATGTGGTTTAACAGCTTGATTTTTTCGCCGTTGACCGTTTTCGTCGTTGTGTCAATACCTTCCCGCTCATCCGCTGACTCCGCTTCAATCTGACTGTATGCATCAACCGTTTCACGGTCGGTCGTAAAGTGGAACCAGTCCACATCGCAGTTGAAATCGTCCTCGCCAACAAAGGACAAGAAAATATTGCTGGTTTCTGCGTCCGTATCCTTGGAGTCTACATTCAAGGTATGCCATTCGCCATCGGATGGCAGAGTAATGGTGGTCAGAATCTTGTCGCCTACACCGTTTTCGTAAACGATGATGCTACCGCCTGTTGTACTTCTGACACGGATGGTAACACCCGTTCTACCGGTGCCGCGTACTTCATCAAATTGAGCCCAAGCGCCATTCTCTGTAGCTCTCAATAGGCTGCCATTGGAAACGGCCTCATCTTCAACAACCGCAATGCCGCCTTCCAGATGCGAAGAACTCTCCGCTTCAATCCGGCCAAATGCATTGGTTGACGTATCCACGCGGTTAAAGGTCACAGAATCCAGGTTGTAGTTGCCAGGGTTATTGCCCTCTGCGCGGATCTTGATGGTATTGATACCAGCTGCTAATTGGACGCGGTATGTGTAATCAACCCACACGCCTTGCTTGACGCCGTCCACGACATTGCCCCAGACATCGGTAATTTCAAAGCTGAGATCAGCCGCCTTTTGGTCCTGAATGTACAGGCCACCCGTACGCGGCGCACTATCATAAGCTGGATCGTTCTTTTTACCGTTGTTAACGCGGAGAACCAGATCATATGTACCTGCATTCTCTACGTTTACCTCAAACTGAACTGCGTCTCCCTCTTTCTTGAAGCCCTTTGCAAAGCCACTTCCGGTGTAGCCCTTCCACTCGTTGTCCGGCTTTACTTCGCCTTCTGCGGTGGGCAGCATCTCAGCGTCTTCCAGTTCAAACCGCTCGCCATCTGTGATGACCGGTGGAGGGAGTCCTTCATCTTCATCGCCCAACGCAGGCTCTACAATACCATTGGAGTCAAGGACTACATTGATCTCGTCGCCTGTGTCCGGGGTACGAACATAAACGATATGATTTTCTGCGTCCAGCCAATAGGCCTGCTCTGCTGCGTTGTATTCCTCGAGGGATTCCGCTGCGGAGATCGGAGTTCCATTGATGGTCACACCATTGATCTCTGCAATATGGTTAAACTTTAGATTATAGGAACGCTCATCCGGCGTGTAAACATCGGGATTATGATCTTCACGCGCGTGAATCTTAAAGGAAATATCCTTTCCTTCCTGTACGCTCTCAAAGGTCGTCGTGCTGTAAGCATCTTCCGTGATATATCTACGGCTTTCTCCGTCGTCCTCATACAGTGTAAAGGTGGTCGTTCCCTTCGGATAAATATCCAGTGTCAGTGGATCAAGCGGTTTCTCGTCCGCATAATTCACATCCGGTCCCATCGGAACAATCGCACCGGATTTGACGAATACCGGAATTTCATCCAAAGCTGCTGCCACATGGATGGTCTTTCCAATTTCGCCACCCTCATAGCGCTCGCCAGTATAATAGTTGTACCAGGTGGTGTGCGGCGGGAGCCACACGCTTACAACCGTATCCGTTGTTGCAGAGGCCGGGGCCACCAGGAACCAATCTCCATAGTAATACTGCTTATTGAGATCCCACGCATCTGGATTGTACTGGCTGTCATCTTCCAGCAACATGGCGCGCATGATCGGCACACCCTGACTGTAACCCTGCCATGCCAAAGAGTAGATGTAAGGATACAAAGCATAACGAATCTTCAGGTTCTCTTTCAAAGTTTCCTGGGCTGTCTCATCATAGGTCCAAGGCTCACGTCCATCGTGGCCATGCGTACGCATAATGCCGCTCCAAGCGCCGAATTCCGATACCCAACGGGTGTACAGTTCATCGGTCGGGCGCTTCATAAAGCCGCCCAGGTCATTGGAGGACGCCCAGTATCCAATAAGGCCGGTGTCAATGCTGAACCCAATCTGATTGTCCAATTCTGCGCTGGTGTTGTTGATGTCGCCCGACCAAGCAGTTGCAAAATGCTGGCCAGCATAGCTGCCGCGGGTAATGAACATTGGACGGGATTCTACCGTATACTCTTTCCAAGCCTCATAAGCGCCTTTGGAGGAGAACGTCGGGGCAGTGTTGGACCCCAGCACATCAAACTCATCCGGCCAGAACCAATCGCCATAGCCAGTGGTAATGACGCTGTCCATATAGGATTTGACCCATTTCTCTTCATATTCGGGCTTATAAAGCTCTTTGCCGCCGGATGCCTCCGGAGTTCCGGCATTGTTATGCAAGCCTACACGGAATCCCAGCTCGTCCGCCTCTTTAAACATGGCGTCGATATCCGGGAACTTTGTCTTGTCATTGCTCCACATCTGCTTGCCCCATTTTTCACCAGCACCGTGCTGAGGGTTCCCGTTGTCGGCTACATCGCCGCGCCAACCGTAGTCGAACACATAGCAGTCCGTCGGGTATCCTTCGTCGCGCAGGCGGTGAAGCCACTCTAGGAATTCCGCCTGTGTTGCGTTGTCGTTACCGTACTTGGAAAGCATAAAGCCGTGCGCCCATTTTCCATAGAGTTCCATGCGGCCGGTGATCTCCGCATATTCATTCAGAATGGTTTTAAAATCCGGGCCATACATGAAGTAGTAGTCAAGGTAACCCTTGGTCTGGAAACCACCGCCATGTTTGAAGAACTTGGTGTCCTCTTCAATGGTGTTTAAGAACACACCGTAACCGACCGTACTCATGAAGAACGGTGCGATTACGCGGCCATGGCTCATAGTGAATTCAGTAAAATCGTTGTCGTAGCGGTTGAGGTTGCTTCTGCGGCCGTGGTCGCCAGAGCCGAAACCGAAAATACCGCCGGCATTCTGCGTTCCCTCCACCTTTTTAACGCCACGGATACCGCTGTCATCCCAATACATGCCCTGATCGTCTGCATCCTTGCTGAGCAAATTGCCCTCCAAGTCATACATGCCGATGCGCAGTGGGCTCTTCTGTACACGGATCTCCATCATAGAAGTGCGAATCTTTATTACATCGCCCTCATCGGTCACCGTCTTATCAACCGGATCCCACTCATTTTTCTGTACCATGTAATACTGCGGATCTTCTGGGCGGTAGCCGTCTGCTCCATCCAGGGATAGTTGTACACGAACTGTACGCGGTGTGCAGAGTTCTACGCGGACCTCCTGTCCGCCCACTTGGAAGATGAGAACATTGCCATCCTCCGATTTTCCTGTCACATCGCCGATGTTCTCTGTTGTTGCCTTCTGTGCGCCAAAAGCAGAAACTCCCGGCACTGCCATCATGGAAAAAACCATGACAATGGCCAACAACAGACTTAGTACTTTCTTCTTTCTCATAAGCGCTCCTTTCTCTTCATTCCCGATTTCTCGGACGCTTTTCTCTGCAAAAAGACATGACTTGATCTTTTTACAGGCTTTCCATGTCTTAATCATACCGACTTATCCTCCAATAATCAATAAAAAATTTTGTGATTTTTCATTCAGTTTTATGTGATTATTCTATTTTATTATTCACCTGCAATTTATTGCAACAAAAAATGACAGGCCCAAGGGGCAATCCCCCGTGGGCCTATCACTCTCGTACTTATTCTCCCTGCCGATAAACGTCTTCCTTGAGATGGAAGCCATCCTTAATAACGGTATCATCAATATTTTCTTTTGTCACCGCAATCACATCGATCATCCAATAGGGAACTTGATACGTTCCATCGTCAATGGTCTTTTCTCCATCGATCTCTTTTCCTTCTGCCAAAAGTTTGCAAGCCTCGATGGTCTTATCCACCAAATCCGGGATGGGCTTATATACAGTCATCAACTGTGTTCCAACCACAATCCGTTGGCAAGCGGCAAGGTCCGCATCGTGTCCCACCACCTTTACTTGATCCATCCGTTGCGCTTCTGAAAGGGCATCGATGGCGGCCCAAGCAAGGGAATCGTTAGCCGCTATCACCGCATTCACCCGGTCGCCTTTATCACGAAGTACATCCGAGGTAAAGGCAAACGCAGTTTCCCGTCGCCAATCCTGTACCCAGGTTTCCCCCACAATTTGAATCTGTCCGGCATCGATAGCCGGCTGTAGCTGATCCATGCAGCCTTGATGGTACATCTGGCTATTGCTGTCATCTTCTGAACCGTTCAGCAAAATATAACCGCCTTCCGGAACCGCCTCCAAAATCGCCTTTCCTTGTAGTTCTCCTACTTTATAATTGTCAAAAGAAATGTAAACGTCCACATCTGCATTTTTCACCAAACGATCGTAGGAGATCACAGGGATTCCCGCCCGTTTGGCCAACCCTACGCACCGCGCAGAATTGTCACAATCGTGTGGGGCAATCACCAACACATCCACCCCTTGTTCCACCATATCGGCTACCTGCTCATATTGGCGGTCTGCATCGTTATTGGCATTGGTTATCAGGACATCAATTCCTTCCTGTTTCGCTTTTGCAGAAAAAATGTCGCGGTCCCGTAGCCAACGATCCTCTTTGAGCGTAGCCATCGAAAAACCGACCAGCAGCCGTTCCTCCTCACTGGAGGTAGGAGCGGGTATTTCATTCTGACACCCTGCCAATAGCAGTGCAGCGGCCAATGCCAGCGGTGCAGCTCTGCGCAAAAATCTTTTCATTCGCATCAGTAGCTCCCCTTTCCATACGACTCTTTGTATTCCGTTGCGGTCATATTGGTCACCTTTTTGAACAATTTGGAAAAATAATTTGGATCGGCATAGCCAACCGCACGAGCAACATCCTTTACCGTATATTCTGTACGTGCCAGATATTCCTTTGCTTTTTCCACGCGGACAGCTGTCAACCGGTCGATAAAATTGACGCCAGTTTCTTCCTTATAAAAGCGGCTAAAATAGTAAGGGCTGAGATTGACCGCACGGGCGACATCCTCCAAAGCAATTTCTTCGCTGAAATGCTCTTGCATATAGCGGTCTGCCCGGTCGATAATCGAACCAAATTTTTTCTGTTTCCCAGAATCGATTCGGGTGGCAGTGTCCCGGATAAACCGGCTTTCGATCTCATACAGTGTGTCGGCATCCTTAGCATTCAGGAGATTGGACAGCACAGGGCAAGAGTTCCCTATCACATTGCCCCATCGTTTTCCAAAGTCGACAACCAGTTCAATCGCACGATTTTTCACTCGGATAAAATCTGGCATCAGGCTTTTACAAAGATGTGCATACAACTGTTCAAATGCAATGAGCGCTCCCGCTGCATCTCCGTCCGCAGTCCTTTGCAGAACACAGCGTTCCAATCGCTCGTCTTCATCCGCAGGAAGGTCCTCCATATCCCGTACAGCGTCGTCAATGTGTAGGATACTCATCTCCTTCGAGCGGCCATCCTCCATCCCAAGGGCTTGTAAAGCCTCCCTATAGCTTTTTTTCGCTTCCTCAATGCGCCGGTAGACCCGGCCAATTCCAATGGAGATTTCCGGATACAAGCTTCCTACACGTTGGTACAGCGCATTTGCCAGTTTAATTGCAGCGACTTTTTGCTCAAAAGAAGTCCCTTCTGGACCATTTTCGCAGACATATACCACCAACCGGTTGAGCATGATTGGACCGACCATACAATTGCACATCGCTTTTAAAACTTCCCTGTACCGGCTATGAAGCGCCTGACCTCTCACTCCAGCTCCCACACGGTTATTTCCACCTCCGCTATCCTTATCTTCAAACGCAATCACCATCACATATCCCCCTTCTCCGGGGCTGCCCAGCAAACGGTGATAGCGTTTCAACTCTTCTTCACTGTCCTCAAACATACACAGAGCATTGATAAAACCGGTTTCCATCATGGGGACAATCATTTCAAACTTTTCTTTGATTTCCAACTCTTTGCGCAGCTGTGCGCGTTGTGCATCTACCTGCGCAGTAACCTTTTCCATCACCTCCAGTAATTTTGCCTCCCGAATCGGTTTCAAAAGGTATTCCGTTGCCTGTAATTCCATCGCTTCAACCGCATAGTCAAAATAGTCGAATGCAGTTGTAATGATAAACTGCGCAGAAGAATTGGTCTCCTTGATCCGCCGAATTGCCTCCAAACCGTTGATGCCTGGCATATTGATGTCCATCAAAACAATATCAGGGCGTGTATTATACGCTTTCTCCACAGCGTCTCTCCCCGACCGTGCCTTCCCTACTACTTCAATATCCCTTCGATTTTTGCGAAGCATATATTCCAATGAATCAATCGCAATCGGCTCATCATCCACCAATAACACCCGATACATACATGCATCCTCCCCTTCTTTTCTCCATCTTCCATTCCCTTTGATTCTTAAATCTTAAAATACTCGACCGCAGATCCATCCGCAGCCGTTCATCCCGTCGTGTCCCCTGTTTCCACCTTCGGAAGCTTCAATAAGAAGCAGGTCTCTCCCTCTTCGCAGGTGATCTCCATGACGTTTTCTCTACCAAAGAACAGGCGCAATCTTTTCAACACGTTGTCCACACCAATTCCCGATACATGCCCCTTTCGGACACGTCCTGCTGTTTCTATCTCTCCTAAATCCGCATGCAAAAGCTCCGCGATCTTCTGCGTAGATATCCCTTTTCCGTTGTCGCATACAGCAACGCGAATTTCTTCCTCTTCTTTCCAAGCCAGCAGGCGTATAACGCCACCATTTTCTCGTTCGCTGATCCCATGGATATATGCATTTTCCACCAGGGGCTGAAGAGTCATGCGCGGTAAAACAAAGTCCAAGAGATCTGCATCCTCCTCAATTCGCTGCTCAAAACACACGGCATCCCCAAAACGTGTTTGAAGAAGGTTCATGTAAGCGTTGACATTTTCCAGTTCTTGGCGCAAAGTCGCATTGGTGTCCAATCCTCGAAGGTTATATCGGAAAATATCCGCCGCATTCTGGAAATACGTACAGGTAACATCGTCTCCATGTAGCATGGCCAATTGTGCGCCGATATTGATCGTATTAAAGATAAAATGTGGATTTACCTGGGACTGTAGCGCCAATAGCTCGGATTCCCTCAAAGCATTCTTCATTTTTAAGTTGTTGACCTTTTGTTCACTCAAGGCACTCTCAATTCGCTGCTTCTGCCGAAGTTCCTCCACATGTCCTTTGATATTGGCTGCCATTAACCGAAAGGTGCGGTACAGGACACTCACTTCCCGGCTGGTTCGGTTTTCCGGAATCTGCACATCAAAATTTCCTGCCGAAATCTCCTGTGCATAAGAGGCCAGCTGAGAAAGGGGCCGAGTCATCTCTGCGCTAAAAAATACAACTGCAATCGTCATAAACGCTGCTATTACTGCAATCAACAGGTTATTAAAAACTGTGATCTGCCCCACATCCCGACTGATCGCCGCATAACGTTCTGCACTTCCAATCAAATCGGTACTCATCATCTTTTCCATGTAACGGGTGATATACCGGTTTTCTTTGACCGTATCGGTATAGCCCTGTGTATAGCTGTCCACAATACGGCCGCGCTTTGCACGGATGGTATCATCCGCCTTTTGTATATAGTGCTCCATCATATTGGACACATTTTTGATGCGAACCCCACGTTCTGTATAGGTGGCGGTTTTTCGTAGTTCCGCAATATTACTACTCACTGCCGCAGAATGGTTATAGAAAGCGACTAAGCTGTCGGAACTGCTTGTTGAAAAGTAGGTCTCAAACTCCTTTTGCATCAGTTCGACTTCTTTATAGGCGTTTGCCAATTGGTAATTTTTCTGAAGAATCTCCACGCTGTCATCCATCAAATTTTGGACGGACAAATAGGAGTACAACCCCGCCAACATTGTAATCCCTATGGACAACAGCAAAAAGGCAACCAACTTTGTTTGATAACGAAAATTTCTTGGACGCCTCATTTTATGTAATGCCTCCCTTAATCGAGGTTTTGCTGCGCTGTCTCTTTGCGAAATTGCTCTAAATTCTCTTTTGTAACCGTATACATCCCCGTGTTGGAGGAATTGCTCACGGTTTCTCCATCCAGCATTCTACAGAGTTGCTTGACCGATTGGTATCCAATCTGGTAAGCATCCGGGCAAACGGAACCATAAATGACTCCCCGTTCAATGTAATCCAGGGTCTGCGGCATCGCTCCATATCCAATCACACAGATGTCACCCACACGGTTGGCATCCACTAAGACCTGTGCAACCCCTGGAGTACTTGTTTCCCCTGTGCACAGAATCAAGTCCACCTCTGGACGTTCCTCTAAAATTTGGCTCGTACATTTTTCAACTTCAAAGCGTTCTACGTCCACCGGATATACCTGGGTTACTTCAATTTGGGGTGCATCCGAAAGGGCGTCCATAATCCCTTGAACCTTTAAATTTCGTGAAGAGGAGGGCGCATTTTCCAAAACACTTTCCACCAATATGGCTGCAGTCGCCCGGCCACCACAGGCCTGAATCGCCATCTGTCCCAACGAATAACCAGCATCATAACTATTGGAACCAACCGTAGGGACATCTGTCGTTGGAAATAAATCACTTTCAAAGGTTAAAACAGGAATTTGTGCCTTCTCCGCCATCAACAAAACATTTGCTGTCCTCTCTTCATCCGCTGCCTGTAACGCAAGACCATCCACCGCAGAATACACGGCCTGTTCTGCCGTTTCTGCAATCAGTTCCGGGTCTTTTGCCGAAATGTCAGCGAATTCAACATAGATGTTTTCCTCTTTTCCCGCATCCAATGCACCACGTTTAAATGTAGACCAGAAATGTTCATTGGAATTCTGTGTAATCATCTGCACATGCGCCCGTGGCTCTGTCAAGACCGCGGAACCTTCCGGAGCGTATTCTCCGGAAAAATAGGTATATCCCACCATAGCGAACAATAAAACAAACACTACGCTTAAAACTGCAAAGAAATACTTCATGTTTTCTCCCCAATCCACCATTCGAATCTTTCAATAATTCTTTACAAAAAACAAAATATTTTGTCTTTTTTGCTGCCTTCGTTTTATTATAGATAGTTTTTTTAAGCGAATCAATACAATAACACAAGAAAATAATGCCAAGTCTTGACTTTTTCTATAAAAAAGGGCCCCCAGTCCTAACGAACTGGGGGCCCTCCTTGCAATTCCGTTTTGAAGAATAGAGAAAATCACTCCATTCTTCCTTTATTTGTTACGATTATCCAATCGTAACGGTGCAATGTTTCACAGCGTTCTGACCCGACAGAGTCGTGTACACGCCCGTACTCTGACCCGGTGTACCAATTGCATATACTCTGTAGTAGTAGTCATTGCCGACCTTTGCTACAAACTGCGTCTTGAGCACATTGCCATTTCCAACTGTGAAGCTCGGCGCCTGATTGTTGCCATTGACTACGGTCATTTTGAAGCAGTATGCGCTGCCTCTCTTCATGGTGAAGTTCACCGTCGTATCCGATACGACCGATGCTGCATTTGCCACTGTAGATGCACCGTTCATCACGGCCACTGCTGTTCCTTCTCCAGACGTATTGCCTACAGGCTTTCTGTTGGAAGAAGAACCGGACCCGGACGAGCTGGAACCCTTCGAATCCGTCTTCAGATTCTTCTCTGCAAGTTCGAGATTCTCAATCAATTCCTTTGCACGCTTTTCTGTGAGGTTCGGATCAGCCAAACCGTCATTCGCAGCATTCAACGCCTTTCTGAACGCATTTGCGGAAGCTGCCGTGTACTTGTTAAGGTTCTTATTGCTGAGTTCATTTACGAGTTCTTCCAGAGCACCTCTGTTCGGAACCAGGCGCATAACTGCCAGAGCAGAAGTCAAATTCGAGGTTACTTCCTCAACCTCATCCTGCAAAGCTTCCTCATCATTGTACACTTTAAGCGCTGCATCATATGCACGCTGTAATGCGTCCTTTTCTTCCTGGCTGTTGCTGTAATCACCGAGGTTATCCAGAACCTTCTTTGCTTCTGTCAAGGCAAGGTTCAGCTGGTCCTTATCAGAAACAAACTGCAAGTCCTTAATCGCTTGATCGAGCGCATTATATGCCTCTGTGATTTCATCCTGCATTGCATCCACATCGTCGTTCACTTTTTGCGCCGCAGTCAGAGCCTTCTCAAAGGCATCCCATGTGCTGCTGGTAAAGCCGTCTTTCTGAAGATTTTCTACACTCTTAATCAGAGCATCCAGAGTCGTCTTGTCGCCCTTGCTGAAGTCAATCACATGGATAATATCGAGCAAGTCGGACCATGCCTGATTGATTTCTTCCTGTGTTGCGGAATAATCTTCCTGTACGGCAACAGCTGTATCCAAGCGAACCCGGAACTTCTCCTTCACTTCCTCCAAGCGGTCCTCATCTTCCAGGACGCCGTCTTCTACGAGGCCTTTTGCATAATCAATGATGCTATCCAGAATGGTACGATCGGTGACCGTGAATTGGAGATCAACTTCCTCATTCTCTTCTTCTACGTTCAGGATATACGTATATTCTGTGCCGCCGGTAAAGGTTTCATCCACTTCGCCATTAATGGTTACGGACTGGATCACACGTCCCTCAACTGCGGGCTTAAAGACCATCTCCACCTGGGAACCGGCTTCTGCATCGCTGTGATATGAACCAATCAGGTCAGCCAGCTTTTGCTCTTCGCCGTCGATGGTCAGCTTCACAGTTCCACCGTTATAGTTGACCGTCGCTCCGGACGGAGTCGGAACCGGTGTGTCATCCGAAACGATGACCTCAATCGTGGGCTGTCCAGCATTGTTGGTGACATCTTCCGGAACCTCCATGACGCCATTCAGCGTGTAAGTCCCTGCTACATCGCCATCGTAGTCACCCTGCTCCCAAGTAACAGGCAGGTATGCCAGCTTTCCAGTATCCAAGAGTGTTGCCACAAGCGTCGGAAGTTCTGCGGTCAGTTCTTCAAAGCTGGTTCCGGTTTCAACCGTAACGCTCTCCGGCTTCTGAATGGATTCGATAACCGGTGCAGCTGTAGAGCAAATAAACTGTGCATCCGCCCAGTCTGCATGGTCGTTGCCATTCCCGCCCAGTTCATCGACATACAAGGTGATGGTCTTCGCATCTGCCGGGATTGGTACATCGACCTCCTGTGCCTCGCTGGTGGAGCGCATTGCGCCACTTTCGAATGCAAGGTTTGCACTGTCATCGTCAAAGTAAACGCGGAATTCCAAGTTGGCAGTCGTGTTGCCATACTGTTCGCGGTCCACGCCGACCATTGCCTGGAAGCGCTCATAGCCCTTGCCAGAAATATCAATGACAATGCGGGACGTCGCGTGCGTACCAATGCCCTTTGCAAAGGTCTTCTCTTTGCCGTCCACCGTCAACTTCAACGGATTTCCATCGATAGAGCGGTCGATCTTTGTGGTGCTGTAGCCACACTCGTTGACCATCCACTGCATATCGCCTGCATACGCGCTGGTCGTCTCTGTAAAGTTGATGGTATAGGTCTTGCTTACGCCATATTTGTCGGTCGCAGTGATGACTGCAGTCCCCGGAACGCCGTCTGCCTGCTGGATCTCAACTGTACCGGCATCATCCGAAGTCTTTTCCACTTCTACCAACGGAACGCCAACAAAGGAACCTTCCAGATAAGACATCTCATAGTCGGTCTTAACCGGATCAAAGCTTGCCATCTCAACGCCGTTGATAGTGACCTTGTCGATCACATTAAACACAGTGTCAAAGTCTAGTTTGCTTTCTTCCATCTTATCCGTCTGATTGGTGATCGGGATAATACGGAACGAATGCGTAACATTCCGATCGCTTGGTACTTGGAATGCAGGAAGAGCTGTACTGCCGCCGCAGCTGTTGTTGCCGAGGCCTCTCTGCATATAGTCCACGGTCCAAACGATATTTTCGCTCTGTTCAATCTGATAGATGTGTCTGCCAGCGGACGTCGAACTGGTTCCACGGTTGCCAATGCCCATTGCTTCCGGCTGATAACGGGTTGCGCCGGTCTCCATGGTGTCTTCAGCAGCAATCATCAAACCATTGCCGTTTTCGTCCGTCAAAGAAGTCCATCTGACATCTGTACGGTTTGCAAACTCCTGCGGATGGAGATACTTGAATTCCTGGCCATCGACGGTCAGATTCTCGCCGTTCTCGTCGGTATTGTATACATCGACGAGGGAACCACTGTTGCGGTCACTGTAGTTCTCAACAGGGCCACGGCCATAGTATTCCATGTTCTGCAGATCGGAATTGACTTCCATCTTCATGCCGACTCTCGGCAGGTTGCCAAGGCTTGCATTCGGCAACAGGCTGTTTGTCACAACAATGTCGCCATTGCTGTAGAACTTATAGTCCACCTGGTTTGCCGCATTGATCCCCAAGTCGCCCTTGAGGGAAACCAAAATGACCTTATCCTTTGTCTCTTTTGCGGTCGGAACCGAAACCTCTACCTGTGGATCGGTCATCGTATCAAAGATATTCTTGAGATCTTGTCCCATGCTGCCATCATTGTCGATGGTCGCTCTGTACAGGTTCAGAACCGGACCCTTTTCAATCAGAGTGGTTCCATCAACCGTATAGTTTTCCAGCACGCCGGTGGTCTTGTTCAGGGAGAAGCTGAATTCTTGCCCCTGATCGGTGATGCCGGAAGCAGTCAATACATCCGCGTCATCTTCCAGTCCTTCGATAGAAGTAAACGGATTCATGCCGCTGACGTTGAGCGCTTCTGCCTTCACTGCCGGGTCAAACTCCAGTTCGAACTGCTCGTAAGCCACTTCAAATCCGGCCTCTGCCCATGCGGTGTCTTCTTTCGTCCGGACGCTGAAATTCAGCAGATAATCGGAATTCTCTTCGATGGTATCCGGATCAATCCCGAGATCGATCTGCACCGTTTCCTCTGTCTGCGGAGCTGTATTAAGATCCAACGTGCCGCTGTTGATCACCTGATCATCTTCCTTGAGTTCCCAGGTAATGTCATAATTGTCCAGATTGGTATTGAGGAATTCATTTACAACACGAACCTCGCCATCCTCAATCTTGCCATCGTCATAGAAGCTGACTTCCTGATGGACCTTTTTGACCTCATAAAGCTTTGCACTGGGGGTTCTGTCTGCATAAACAACACCGTTGCCGCAGAACCAGTTATCATTGACTTTGGAATCGATCCAGTCGCCGCCGTAACCCCAGAAGTATCCTTCCTCCGGATAATCCGTGCCGCCGGTAAGCGGAATATCTTCCTCTGCAAAATTGGTTGCAAAGACAACGCTGTCATCCGCCACAGAAATCTCATTTCCTGCATATGCATTTGCAACTTCTTCTGCAGTCAATGCACGATTGTAAACGCGGGCACTGTCGATCAAGCCGTCAAATGCTCTGCTTGTATACTGCGGGTCGTTGCCAATCGCCAAACCATAATCCAAAGAGTTGTCGTACGGCTTCGAAACGTTAACTGTCTTACTTCCAGCCTCTTTGCCATCAATATACATGGTGTAAACGCCATCTGCATTCAGCGTTCCTACCAGATGGTGCCATTCTCCAACATAATTATCCGGCAGGGGCACAGTCAAAGTGCCGGCCGACCAACCGTTGACAAAGAATTCCAGATGGCTGCCGTTTGTAGCGCTATACTTGAGGTTGTAGCTTCCATCGCCCTTGGAAATGATCGCTTGGTCTGCAGAAGGCATGGAGTTTGGTTTTACCCAAGCTTCCAATGTGATGCCTTCGGTGCTGTTTGCATTCAGCTCTTGCTTCGCAGGCATGAAAATTGGAGACTTGGCAGCCAATGTGCCGTTGCGTCCCTCGGCAAATACAGCGTCCATATCGGAAATCTCTGTATTACTCAGTACACCTGTTTTTGAATCCTTCACCTGATGGAAAGTTGTATTCTCTGGGAAGCGAGTCGCAACCGACTGATCCATCCAGTCCCAAATGAATCCGCCCTGCACATTTTCGTTGGAGCGTACTTCTTTCCAATACTCGTCAAAGCTGCCTAATGCGTTGCCCATAGAGTGTGCATACTCGGACCAAATATACGGGAACTTGTTGTTACTATTCTGCGCATAACCAGTCGCACCACCCTGTGCTGGATATTGCACACTATAGATATCTACCAAGCACCGCTCACGATAATCTGTATTCATCGGGTCTTCTGCATTGATATTATATCCCTTATTATCGCGTTCGTACTTTCTGATACGGCTGGGATCGCGCTCCAAAATCCAATCGGAGGAAATGCGGAAACAATAATCTTCACGATCTGTATTCGCACTCGCATAAGTTGCCTCATTGCCCAATGACCAGATGACGACGGACGGATGGTTCTTCAAATTCTCAACCATGGTTTGCGTTCTGTCCAGAACCATACCATTAAACTCCGGATTTGCAGACGGAAGGTCGCTGTGGGATTCGATATTCGCCTCTGCACAGATATACAGACCCAATTCATCTGCCAACTCATAGGTGAGTTTGTTCTCCGGATAGTGGGACGTACGGATTGCATTGACGTTGAACTGCTTCATCATCTTCAGATCAGTGACAATCTCGTCCTTTTCAAGGGCGCGCCCCTTCATGAGGTCGGTTTCATGGCGATTAACGCCACGGAAAACAATCTTCTCACCGTTGATCTGCATCTGCTGCTGGTTGTCATCGTTGATAATGACCTTATCCACTTCACGGAAGCCGACGCGCTGGCAAGCCGTTTCAATAACGTTGCCTTCGCTGTCCTTCAGTTCGATGAGCAGCTTGTAGAGGTTCGGCGTATCGGCAAACCACTTGTCCGGATTTTCTATCTTCATGCTGCCCGTTGCGCGGGTGCCGGTGGTGTCGATCCTCTCCTCAAAGTCTTCCGGAGCAGCCTCTACGCCATTCACCGGAATTTCCATGGATTCAATCTTCTGATCATCCATGTCATAAAGGGTGGCTGTAACATTATAATCGCCAGAGATGGACGGGTCCAGGCTTCTGACGTCTACATCCAGAGCCAGCGTCGCGTCCGAATTGACTGCATCCTCTTTGTCGTCCAATGTGGTATGTACGAAGAAGTCGCGCAACTCAACATTGGCCTTCGAATAGATGGAAACATCGCGGAAGATGCCGCTCAAACGGATAAAGTCCTGGTTCTCTAGGAAACTTCCATCGGACCAACGGAAAACTTTCACCGCCAAAGTGTTGGGGGTTCCATCCGTATGGAGATACGGTGTGATGTTAAAATCGTGTGCGGTATAGCTGTCTTCTGAATAGCCCACTTCGTGACCATTTACATAGACATAATATGCAGACTCCACACCTTCAAAGGTGATAAAGGTCTGGCGTCCATCAAAACTATCCGGCGTCTCAAAGGTAGTACGATAGTAGCCAACCGGGTTATAAACCGTAGCTGCATATCCGTTCGCCGAATCGTTTCTGTTTTCAAAGTTCTGCCACGGATAGGACTGATTGGTGTAAATTGGGGAGTCATATTTGAAATCTCCGCGCTCATCGCGATAGGTCTGCCAGCTCTGCGGAACGTATTCCTTATTGAACGCTGCCTGATCCTCTGCGCTGAGTGTCTCTGCCAGCCAAGTCTTGTCCTTTTCCTTCGCTTCTGCCGGGGTAGTTACCAGGGCAAAATCCCACTCTTTCCCCGAAAGTTTCTGGTAATATGCAGAAGGCTCGTCCTCATCCAAAGCGGATGCTTCATTTTCCAAAGCCTTGCTTGCACTTTCATAGGGGATAAACAATGCATGACCGGGCTCACGGTTGACTTCATAAGTCTGTAATTGGTCATACCACTCTTCCCCTTGGAATTCTGGATTCACTGGAACGGCGGAACCGATGGTACTCATTCCGCTGAATGTTGAGCAAACCAACGCAAACGCCAGAACAAACGACGCTGTTCGTTTGATTTGCTTTCCTCTTTCTTTCTTCATTAGGTCCTCCTTCTCAAAACATACTCATTTTTTCTCTCCAAAAGTGCAATCCGAGCAGGAAACAACCAACCGGAAGCACTCAAAATCATATAGGTACCAGGCTCCTTTCCATTTTAAAATAAAAAATCCGTGCGTAATTTGCACAAATTTTGTCACAAAAAAAGAAGCGTTTCTTTTGCCTTAGATAAATCATCTAATTTCAGCTAACGCTTACGAACTATATTATATAATCTATTTACAAAGAAAGCAACACCTTATGTAAAAATTTTCCTAAAAAAATAATTTTAACCTTTTATCTGTGTGATAAAGTGCTAAATCAATACAATCTTGCTGCAATTGTTCGATTGTTTACAATTTATTGTTGAATTCGTGTTTTGAAAGGCTTAAACTGATTCTAAAGAACTCCCCTTCAGAAAGGAATGTTTCATTTTTGGATTGGCTACGAAGATTTATGATGGGACGATATGGTCCGGATCAACTGGGTTTTGCCTTGATGATCATCTATTTGATCCTGATCTTCTTATCTCCGCTTACCGGATTCTGGTTACTGCGATTGGTGGCCCTGGCATTGTTAGCGTGGTGTTTCTTTCGAATGTTGTCTCGCAATACGTCCAAACGTTATGCGGAGAATCTAAAATTTCTGGCTTTGTGGAACCCAATTAAAAGCCAGTTTCAGAAGTTCCAGGCACGGTTTAAAGACTCCAAAACTCATCGCTACTACAAATGCCCCAACTGTAAAAGTACCCTACGAGTCCCGCGCGGGAGGGGCAAAATCCAGATCACTTGTCCTGTGTGCCATACCGAGTTTATTAAAAAGACATAATGAAGAGAGTATCCTTCAGCCAAGCTACGACTGAAGGATACTCTTGTTTTTTAGAAACCCAGATATTTTCCCAAACAGAAAGAGGACGCCTCTTTCCTATGAATCGAACAATTCATAGTTTAGGGACATCCTCTTCGGAATATCGTCTTTACAGACCCTTAAATCAGGTCCAGTATGTCACACTGTAATATGTCGGCAATGCGCTTCCATGTGCGGACATCCGGCTCTACCTCACAATGCTCCCATTGATACAACAGCGCCTGCGAAATTTCCAAACGGTCGGCTAATTCTACACGAGTCAAATTTGCAAGCTCCCTTTGACGGATTAGTTTCTTGTCACGTTCTACTAGAATTGCCAGTTTTTTCGCCTCATCGATTAAAAGAGGACAACCATTATGTCCTTGTAAGCCGCAGGGATTTCCATCCGGATTTAAAATCATCGGCACCCCGTCCTGTGCACTCAATACATATCCCTTTGGCAATTGGTAGTCCCTTCCTCCGTCGTCTTCTCCTTTCATCGTAGGGTCTTGCTCATCCCATGGTACTAGGGAAAAGGTTTCACCCAGCAATTCTTCATAAGGCGCGTCGTAACAGTTGATCCGATAAAGTGTTACCGTATCCATGTACAACCCTCCAAAATTTCCGCCGCACAAGCTGCTAATTCGGCACAGGGGCGTTTTTGATAGTAATCTTTTGTACGCGCGCTTGGAATAGGGCTATTATCCGCGTCTTTCACTCCTGCTAATAGCTCCGCGCAGACAATAGACCCGTTCTCTTTGCGAAACTGCTCTGCTATTCGTTGAATCTCCTGGTAGAGTTCCTTCTTCTCCACGGTTGCCTTTGGATCGGAATAACCGAGTTTTACGCTCGCTACAAATACCATCCCAGAAACCGTTCCACACACCTGGCGCAAGCGGCCCATCCCTCCGCCAAAGCCCGACACAAGCTGAACCGCCATATCAAAATCTAAGCCGAGCTCCTCTGCAAAAGCGCCAACAACCGCTTGTGCGCAATTGTATCCCTGTAAGAATAGAGCTTTGGCCTTTTCTCCTTTTTCGCTCATTTTCATTCTCCTTTATAGACTTGGGGAGTCCCCCAATTTTTACTTCTTATAAATCTTCAAAACTTATCGAACTCTTTTATAACAGTCAATTTTATCATTTATCGTCTAGGGCGTGAAGTTATTATAATATCCATTCTCCAGATTATTGCTTTCCTTTTCCTTATGAGCCAATGTTTATCTACCGGCTGATGTTTCAATGTTCTCCCAGTCGTCGGAAATCTTCGATTTCCGCTTACGGCGTGAGGTTATTATAACATCCATTCTCAGATCGTTGCTTTCCTTTTCCTTATGAGCCAATGTTCCCTACCGGCTGATGTTTCAATGTTCTCTCAGCCGTCGGAAATCTTCGATTTCCGCTTACGGCGTGAGGTTATTATAACGCAAATTCACAATGGTTGCAATTTCCACTTGACTTCTTCGAAAAAACGTTCTATACTATCATATGCGAACATTTGTTTATTTCGAGGTACTCTTATGACGACCATGGAAAAATTGACCATTCTTACAGATGCTGCTAAATACGACGTAGCCTGCACTTCCAGCGGAATTGATCGCCGCGGAAAAACCGGACAACTAGGCAGTGCGGTTAAAATGGGAATTTGCCACAGTTTTGCGTCGGATGGCCGATGTATTTCTCTTTTAAAAGTACTCATGACCAATGCCTGTATTTACGACTGTCAATACTGTGTAAACCGCCGTTCCAACGATACGGCACGGGCGGCATTCACCCCACGCGAACTTGCCGATTTGACCATTGGATTTTACCGACGCAACTATATTGAAGGGCTTTTTCTAAGTTCTGCCGTTATCAAAAGTCCGGACTATACCTGTGAACTCCTCATCGAGACATTGCGCATCCTCCGAACAGAGTATGGTTTTCGCGGATATATCCATGTAAAAGCAATTCCCGGGGCCGACGAGAATTTGCTGACACGTTTAGGGATGCTTACCGACCGCATGAGCGTTAATATCGAGCTTCCATCCGAACGAAGCCTCAAACTTCTTGCTCCAGACAAGACAAAACATTCCATTTTAAAACCAATGGGGCTAATTGCAAATCGAATTCAAGAAGCCCATCACGACCTTGTCCGGTATCGAAACACGCCCAAATTCGCTCCCGCCGGACAGAGTACCCAAATGATTATCGGCGCTACGCCGGACTCAGATTGGGACATTCTCCGCTTGACAGAAGGCCTCTACAAAAAGTATGGCCTACGCCGGGTATTCTACTCTGCCTATATGCCGGTTTCAGAAAATACGCTGCTCCCCCCAAAGGGGACAAAGCCTCCTCTTTTACGTGAACACCGGCTCTATCAAGCGGACTGGTTGCTCCGCTATTATGGATTTGCTGCCGACGAATTGCTCGATGAACGCCACCCCAGCTTTCATCCTCTTGTGGACCCCAAATGCGGCTGGGCAGTCAATCATATGGAACAATTTCCCGTCGAAATCAACACAGCCCCCTATGAAATGCTTTTGCGAGTACCGGGGATTGGTGTGCGCTGCGCCCAACGCATCCGTGCTGCACGCCGGTGCCATTCCCTTGACTTCGACGGTCTGAAAAAGATTGGCGTTGTTTTGAAACGTGCGCAGTACTTTATCACCTGCTCTGGAAAGATACGGGAAGGCCTGCGTTTTACTCCTGAGAGTATTTTACGCGCTTTGATCTCTGAAGAAAAGCAAAAGTTCGTTGTTTCAGACATTCCAGAACAGCTATCCTTTTTTAGCACGCCCCCTGTTCCGAATTCAAGTGACACGACCAGCTTTCCGGAACTCGCTCAAAAGGAGGCTTAATTTATGGTAGCCTATCGCTATGACGGCAGCTTTGAAGGTTTTCTATGTTGTATCTTTGAAAGCTATACCAAGCGTGAAGTTCCCGCACAGATTTTCTCTGATGAAGAAGCACAAGTATCACTCTACCCGGAAAAGTGGATTGAAACCGATTCCGGCCACGCGGAGCGAGTTTATGTTTCCCTATCCCGCAAAATCTCCCCGCAAGCCCGCGAATGGATTGAAGTGGGGTTTCTCTCCTGTCTACCGGAACGGGAACTCATACTTTACCGGTTCATCCGTATGGGTTATTCATACGGTGCACAGGTAACCAATTGGCTTGCCGACGACACGGTAAATACTTTGAATAAAGCAGTTTTTGCAGCCAGTCATGAAGCCCATCTCCTGACGGGATTTCTTCGTTTTTCCGAACAAAACGGTACTCTCGCCGCAATCATTACTCCGAAAAACCGGGTACTCCCCCTGATTTTGGAACACTTCAGCAGCCGTTTCAATGGAGAAACATTTCTTATTTATGATAAAACACACCATATGGCCCTCGTTCACCAACCGGGCCAGGACGCTATTATTCCTCTCGAAAACTTTACTTTGGAGCATCCAAATGAGACAGAACAACAATTTCGCGCACTTTGGAAACGATTTTATCACACCATCGGCATCGAAGGGCGTTTCAATCCAAAATGCCGTATGACCCATATGCCAAAGCGATATTGGGAAAACATGACTGAATTTCTTGATTCCGCTCTTCCAGGCAATGAAGTACCTGCCACAGAGATTTCTTCCCCAATGTCGCGAAAATATCTGGAATAGACCTTTTCCCCAAGCAGTCCCATTTACTATTGGTTGAACTATTTCCTCTTTCATTCTTCTATTTTTCGCAGGACCCCATTGTCACCCGCTATTCTTAAAAGTTACAAAACCATCGGCCGCCTCATGAGCCAAGCTTATGAGGCGGCCGATTTTATACAACCTTTATTGAAATAGGCTACTTTTGTGTGAAAAGAAAATTATCCCCTTCCTCTGAAAAGCTTCGTATAAAACCAATCCAACCACTATAACCGGGAGTTTCTTCCGATCGACATACTGGATGGTGTAGGCCTTTCGACCATTCGGCCTCCCGCCATAGCTGTGCTGAGTGATCGGCCAACCGGCGGTTTCTCTGCTGCATACAACTCCTGTTGTAGTGGGAACGCAGGCAAACACAATCGCCGCAATTTGCCAGAATTCCCAGACGGTGTGCCCATTGGCTTGCGGCTCAGTAGCCCGCCTGCGATTCGCGGGAAAAAATTGCAACCAGCATATGGATTTTTCCAAAAAGTCGTGTTGCATGCATTCCTTCATCAACACTTTGGTTTTGAAATGACAAGTTTTGATAGCCTATATAAACGCCAATATGTCCTTTTCCCTATTCATCTTCATACTGCGAATAGCAACGTCCGACCACAGGCGTACTCCATCGGAAGTTATATCCGCATAATCAAGAAAAGACTCGCAAACATCGGATCTAGCCATGTACCCTGCCATAAACGGATTTACACCATCCTTTTAAACACCGCTGCTTTCGTTCGAATGATTCGCATCGCCAGAAGATTCCATTTCATTCACATAGTCCCTATAAGAAACGGTACTCAAAACCTCTTTTGTGTCACCATCAATAAAATGAACTACAACATCAATTTTATCGGGCGCTACTCCTGCAAAAGACTGATAATACGCGCCCGTCATATAGAAAGCCAATGCATAGAAGTTATCCCATTGTGTATATTCGTCAGCATTTACCTGTATATTTACTTCGGAATAATCGTCCGTATAGTCGATCGACATAAAGGAGGCTACTGCATTCTCACCCTCTGTCAAGTTCTTAATGGATTCGTCCATACTTTTCTTAAGTTCCTCGAGCATTTCTTTATGCTTGGTTTTCGTCATTGTATAGGTGACAGAACCATCCTCATGCACCACACAACCGCTATAGCCGTTTTCTTCGGCTGTCTTTTTGATGTCTTCTTCTGTCATGCTATCAAATAAAGCGGCGGGTAAGGTTACATCAACATTGAACAATCCCTCATCCACCTGAACGCCAGTCGAATTTTCTTCGCCATTGTTTTTGTTAACATCTCCATTCGATGCATCTTGGCCACAAGCTGCCAAAGATAGTAATAGAACAAGTGACAGCAGTAAGGCAAAAAATTTTTTCATTTTCCTTTCCTCTCCTTATCCAAAACATAGCTATACAGTAAACCGCCCATTGTCCATAGAATTCAAACAATATACAAGTTTGCACACCATTTTCCGATTCATGGATGGGAACTTTGGGGCGGATTTCTGACTAGAATCAATTGAAAATTCCTTTTAATATTGTATAACATTTTCATATGGATTCCAAATCTATAATCATGCTTGTAGCGCTTAATGGATGAAATCATCCCCTGATTCTTCGTTCACTCGAATGTATTCTCAGATTTTTTGCTATATGTGAATTTTTTCAACCATTTCTGTACCAATACCTTGGACAATCAAAACCACTCGTAAAGGAGCGGTATGCTCAGATTCCAGAGGGGTCAGCAAGTACTGCCCCCTCTGGGGTACTGAGGGTTTGTCATTGCATCACTGCTACAGGCAGCCGCTAAAAGCGGCTGTTTTCTTTTGCTTACTTTCTCCTGCTATCCATAAACGGGTCCATGTATCCCTTTCGAGACATCTGGCCGCTTGCCAAATCTTCTTCCAATTGGTTTTGGATATACTCCTGGAGCCTCTTCGTATCCTTTCCTACTATCCACAAAGGGTCCCCGGCACCAGAAATTCCGGCTCCTGTATTTGTACTTTAGGTTTGCATGTCTATCGAAAATCATCAGCGCACTTTTGCTCTTGAGCGTCCCCACGAACTGTGCTATACACATAGCGGATACTCACTCGAAGATGAATGTGATCCGGGCACGCCTCGCCCTCGATGATCTCTACTTTCATCTCCTTACACAGCTTTTTGATGATTTTCATAATATCCCCGCGTAATGCCTTATAAATCACTTTCCGGCGGTACTTTGGTGCAAATACCAGGTGGTGTTCGCACCGGTAGCCGGAGTGCGCCGTCTGCTTTCCTTCATGTTTCACTTGCGTAAAACCTCCTCGCTCTTTCGGGATGCGGTTGCCAAACCATCTCGATTGTAGTAAGGAGGTTTTTTGGCCAAGGTTTTTTATTTCACTCCTGATAGAACCAGGGGGGTTAAGCCTAATGGCAACAACAAAAGAGGATGCAATACGGCTTCGTATTGCATCCTCTTTTTCTCTGTGATTCATTTCCATCAAGCTGGTTCCGGGATATGCTCGCTGTAATGATGCGCCTCTTCCAGCATCATGTCCTTAACCTTCATCAGGCGAATCTGCGTGCTGCGCTCGTTTTCATCGAGCTTCATGGTAATATATTTGATATTCGCCTGCATCTGCGGAATCATCACATGTTCCAGTGCGTTGACCCGCCTGCGCGTCTTTTCGATCTCAGCCGCCATCAGCTGACACGACTTCTCAATCTCAGCCAGACGCAGCATGTCCGGCAGGACATCTGCCAAAGACTTCACCGCCGCATCCAAATCGCTGGACGTAAATGCAAAGCCGTAGGAATAAATATCGTTTGCATCCGAAGTACGGGTCTTATAGGTGAAAACCGGAATGTCCACACTCATCACGTTGCGCGCGCTACACTCCAAAAAGACTTCCTGCTTCGGCGTCATCAACGCCACATCGAGCACCGGGTCCTGCATACCCGCTCGCGCCAGAACAAAATTCTGATTGGCTGCCGCGATACCAGCCTCTACCTTTTCGCGCAGGGCCTTATTCTCCCGAACCAAATCCAAAAATTGGCGCATCAGCTCGTCGCGCTTATCCTTCAGAAGCTTGTGCCCCCGTGTGGCAGTCACAAGTTTTTTCTTCAGGCGCGTCAATTCCATTCGCGTCGGGTTTACATGGGTTACCGCCAAAGATGTCTCCCCCTTTCCGTGAGGCAACGCAGCGGGTTACGCTTCCCGTTCGCGCTGCGCCTTTGCTTTATCGTAATATTCATCCAGGAAGGCATCTTTGATACGCTTCAATTCACTGCGCGGTAGTATGGAGAGCAGTTTCCAACCGATTTCTAACGTCTCTTCAATATCGCGGTTTGCATTGTATCCCTGGGAAACATATTCCCGCTCAAATTCATCTGCAAATTGCGCATACAGCTTATCCATATCCGTCAGAGCTGCCTCGCCGAGAACCGTCATCAATTCCTTGGCTTCCTTACCGCGCGCATAGGCTGCAAAGAGCTGGTTCATCGTATTGGCGTGGTCGGCGCGGGTTTTTCCCTCTCCGATTCCCTTATCCTTCAAACGGGACAGGGAAGGCAGTACATCAATCGGCGGCGTGACGCCCTTGCGGTACAATTCACGGCTTAAAATGATCTGCCCTTCTGTAATATAGCCTGTCAGGTCGGGGATCGGGTGGGTCTTGTCGTCCTCAGGCATGGTCAGAATCGGAATCATTGTGATGCTTCCATTTTTGCCCTTTTGCCGTCCAGCACGCTCATACAGGGACGCAAGGTCCGTATACATATAACCTGGATACCCACGGCGTCCGGGCACCTCTTTGCGTGCAGCGGAGACCTCGCGCAGGGCATCGGCATAGTTCGTGATGTCGGTCAAGATGACCAGTACGTGCATGTTCTTTTCAAAGGCAAGATACTCGGCGGCGGTCAATGCCATACGAGGCGTTGCAATTCGCTCGACCGCTGGATCATTCGCTAAGTTGACGAACATCACCGTACGGTCGATGGCGCCAGTCTCTTTAAAGCTCTGAATAAAGAAGTTGGATTCCTCGAATGTGATACCCATGGCGGCAAATACGACCGCAAACGGTTCATTCGTGCCGCGCACCTTTGCCTGGCGGGCAATCTGCGCCGCCAAATTTGCATGCGGTAAGCCGCTGGCGGAAAAGATCGGCAGTTTCTGACCGCGCACCAACGTGTTCAGGCCATCAATTGCAGATATACCCGTTTGGATAAATTCCTGCGGATAATTGCGCGCCGCGGGGTTCATCGGCAATCCATTGATGTCCATACGCTTGTCCGGGAGGATCTCCGGCCCCCCGTCGATCGGACGGCCAAGACCGTCGAACACGCGGCTGAGCATATCCTCTGAGACGCCCAACTCCATGCTGCGCCCCAAAAAGCGCACCTTGCTGTTGCTCAGGTTGATACCGGTGGAGCTCTCAAAAAGCTGAACCAATGCGTTGCCGCCGTCGATCTCCAATACTTTGCAGCGGCGTTTCTCCCCGCTGAACAGCTCGATCTCCCCCAGCTCGTTATAGGTCACGCCTTCCACGCCGCGCACCAACATCAGAGGACCCGCAACTTCCTGTATGGTTCGGTATTCCTTTGGCATTTAGAAGTCCTCCTTTTGCGAAAGCTCTTCAATCTGTTTGGAAAGCGCTTTCAAAATTGCCTCATATTCGGCCCGCATATCCTGTTCCTGGATATACTTGAAACGGCCGATGCGTTCACGCACAGGCAGCTTTACCAAATCATCGATGGACGCCCCCTTGCCCAGGGCCTCCACCGCTTTGTCGTAATAGTCCAATACCAGTTGCATCATCGTGTATTGCTTTTGCAACGGCGTATAGGTGTCCACTTCATGGAAAGCATCCTGATGCAGGAAATCCTCACGAATGGAACGGGATGCTTCGAGTTTCAAGCGGTCCGGCGCCGAAAGGGCATCCATACCGACCAGCTGAACAATCTCGTTCAATTCTGCTTCCTCCTGCAAGAGACGCATCAAACGCGCACGCAGGTTCATCCAATCTGCATTTACGTGTTCATTAAACCATTTCTCCATGGTGTCGACATACAGGGAATAACTGGTCAACCAGTTGACCGCTGGGAAATGACGTTTGTAGGCAAGATCCGAATCCAGGCTCCAAAATACCTTGACGATGCGTAGGGTTGCCTGCGAAACCGGTTCGGAAATATCGCCGCCCGGGGGAGAAACAGCGCCAATGACAGACAGCGCGCCTTCACGCCCTTCGCTGCCAATGGTTACCACACGGCCCGCACGCTCGTAGAACTGCGCCAGACGGCTGCCCAAGTACGCGGGATAGCCCTCTTCGCCGGGCATCTCTTCCAGTCGTCCGGACATTTCGCGCAACGCCTCCGCCCAACGGGAGGTCGAGTCCGCCATCAGGGCGACGGAATAGCCCATATCGCGGAAATACTCCGCGATGGTGATCCCCGTATAGATGGACGCTTCACGTGCCGCAACCGGCATGTCGGAGGTATTGGCGATTAAGACAGTGCGCTCCATCAGGGAGAAACCCGTCTTTGGGTCCTTCAATTCCGGGAATTCGTTCAAAACGTCCGTCATCTCGTTGCCGCGTTCGCCGCAACCAATATAGACAACGATATCCGCTTCTGCCCACTTGGCCAGCTGGTGCTGTACGACGGTTTTTCCACTGCCGAACGGTCCCGGAACCGCTGCTACACCACCTTTTGCAATGGGAAACAGCGTATCGATGACACGCTGCCCTGTGACAAGCGGCATATCCGGGGACAACTTCTGCTTGTATGGCCTGCCGACACGCACCGGCCATTTTTGCAGCAAGGTCAGATTCTGGCTGGAGCCGTTTGGTGTATCCACCACCGCAACGGTCTCGTCGATGTTATAATCGCCCTCCTTGATCGAGCGCAATGTCCCCATCAATCCGTTGGGCACCAGAATTTTGTGGACCACAATCGGCGTCTCCTGGACTGTACCGATGATATCGCCGCCCGTGACGGAATCGCCCGCCTTTTTCAGCGGCTGAAAATGCCATTTTTTCTGATGATCCAGCGCGGGGATTTCCACACCGCGCTGCAGGTTGTTGCCTGAGACCTTCATGATCTCCTCCAGCGGACGCTGGATTCCATCGAAGATGCTTCCGATCAGGCCGGGACCTAACTCCACGGAGAGAGGCGCGCCGGTGGATTCCACCGGTTCGCCCGGGCCAAGTCCGGAGGTCTCCTCGTAGACCTGGACGGAAGCCTGGTCGCCGTGAATCTCGATGATCTCGCCGATCAGGCGTTGTTCGCTGACGCGCACCACGTCAAACATATTCGCGTCTCGCATTCCTTCAGCGATGACCAGCGGGCCGGCAACCTTTTTTATGGTTCCTTTGCTCATTGTTCTGATCGTTCCTTTCTGCGGGAAAGCACTGCTGCGCCCTCCCAGAGTTCCGGAAATCTATCCGATTCATAAAATTAATTATTAAAGATAATGTCGGAGCCGACCGCCTGTTCCACACTCTTCTTCACTGCAGCGACGCCCTTTCCGGTATTGCCAGACGCTCCCGGAATCAAAATAATTGCGGGCAGCATCTGCTCCCGGTAACGGTCAATCTCCGCCTCAAGGGTCTCTGCCAGCGCCTCGGTGATATAGACCACCGCGTATTCCTGCTCCGCCAATCCCCGCAGCTTCCGGGCCGCTTCGATTGGGTCGGTCACGGGATAGGTGTCCAGCCCCAAGGCCGCAAAGCCATAGATGCTGTCCCGATCTCCCATCACTGCAATTTTATACATGGCACTCCCCCCTAAACATTGCGGTACATTTCCCGCATACGATCGCGCACCGCTTCTTCCCGCAGATGGTTCCATTTTCCGGAAAGAATGATGCGCACTGTTTTTACCTCGTTCTCCCTCGCCAGGATATACGCGGCCAGCGGTCCAATGGTAAAGGGGTTGTACTGTTGTGGACGAATATCCCGTATAATCAGGTTGTCACACCAGCGCTCAAACGCAGAAGGCGATTCTTGCAGCGCCGGCACCGCATCCGCATAGGCCGTCCTTTGCAGATAGCTGTAGACCGCATCTTGCCCCTCGAGGGAAGCTTTCGCAAGCTGCTCGACATCGAGGGAATCGCAAGGGGCCAACGCGCGCTTGAGAAAATCCAAGGACTTTCCGGTTTTTTGTGCGCGAACCGCAATTTTGATGTCTGCAGCGGCTACGGTTAGCTCCGCATATTCCCGAATGATCGGGTGATCCGCTGCTTTTCCGGCTGCATAGATTGCATCCAAGGCCGCGCGATCGACTATGACGTCGCAAAGCTGGCCGTCACGTGTATGCAACAAGAGATCAAACGCCTCTTTTGCAGGGGCCCGCATTGCCTCTGGTAACAGGGAATAATCCTGTTCGCGAAGCGCCTTCAGCATGGTTTCCGGCTGTACAGTCCCATGTGAGAAAAATGCCTCGCGCCGTTCTGTATCCAGATACACCATTTTGATCGCGGCCTTTAGATTGTGGTAGTCGTTTGCATAGAGGAACACGTCAAAGACCGATACATCGTCCACCAATTCCTCCATCAGGGCCCAGGTTTTTTCCTGTTCCCCTTTGAGGATTTGTTCCGCGTCCGTTGCCGTCCCGTCTCCCCAACCTTTTTCTGACAAAAGCTGGATGCATTCTGCATAGCTTTTCGCTGCCAGCAACTGTTCTAGGAAAGCACTTTTCAAAAGACTGAGCTCTTTCGTGCGGATGCGGGCGACTGCATAGGTGTATTGTTTTTCCGCCATATCAGTATCCTCCCGCAAAGAGCAGCGCATGCAGTTTATCCTGCAAGCTGTCTCTTGCGGCGTCGAATAGCGCCGCGAAAGAGCAGTTTTGCTCCACGCCGCCATACACCAGCACAAAGCCGCCTTCCATGTTCCGCGGCTCGCGGGATATTTTTAAGCTGCCTCCGGCCGGGACGGCCTGCGCAAGTTCTTGTTCAAACCCTTTGGGCAGGCGATCCAGATCCCTTTGTGAGAAAAAGATCTCGCCGTTCTGGGCTAGCGCGTACTTATGGACTAATTTTTGTATATTGGCAAAATAATCCGCAGGCGCAAGCGCATCCATCGCCCGCAAGCTTTTGTCCATCAACTCCCGAATAATCTGCTGCTTGGCCGCAAGGATGCTCTGCCGTTTTTGCAGAGCTGCCGCGGACTCTGTCCGGCTTTGCAGGTCTTTCACCTTTTCCTTTGCCTGTTCTGCAATTTCCTGCGCGCGCGCTTCACCGCGCGACCGTGCCTCCTGTGCAATTTGCGCCGCTTTCTCCTCCGCGTCCCTGCGGATAGAGGCCGCGGAGGCCGCCGCGTCGTCTTCAATCTGTTTAATGATTTGTTCCAATCCAGTCATGCGCAGCGCTCCTTTTCCATATCATATTTTGGCGGGGGCGGATCATACCGGCAGACCGCCGATGCCTGTAATCGCCAGGATGGAAACCAGAAGCGCAAGGATGGCGTAGGTTTCGACCATGGCGGGGAAGATGATGGCCTTGCCGAGCTGATCGGGGCGCTTCGCAACCAGACCGATGCAGGCGACCGACGCACGGCTCTGTTTCAGAGCCGACCAATAGCCGACAATCGCCATCGGCAGGCAGGCCAGAAAATACAGAAATCCCTTTGCCAGAGACATTTCATAATTACCGCCCAGAATACCGATCTGGGAAAGCGTGATAAACGCGATCAACAGGCCGTAAATGCCCTGTGTGCCGGGAAGCAGCTGTAAAATCAAAACCTTACCGAATTTAGACGGGTCCTCTGTTACAACGCCTGCGGCAGCCTCGCCCGCACGGCCAACGCCTACTGCGGAACCAGCGCCTGCCAACAATGCCGCTAGAACTGCGCCAAGCAAAGCAAGTACAATACCCATGTTTTCCATAATTATTTTTCCTCCCTGATTTTGTAGTATTTGGTATGGACGCCGAATGGCGCAAATTTACGCCCGCCGCCCTCATAAAATTTTCCAAAGAACTCCACAAACTGGAGACGATTGGTATGCACATAAGCGCCCAATAAATTGATCCCCAGATTGATGGTATGGCCAACGAGAAACACCAGGATAAACATAATCGCTCCACCGACTCCACCGCCGCCCATACTGCCCATCTGATTAATCACCGTTGCAATGACGCTGGTTGCAAGTCCCAAGGCAAGCAGGCGGGAATACGACAGGACATCGCTTAAATAGCCAGTGACGTTATAAAGGCCGTAAAGGCCCTTGAGCAGCCGTTTGATCGGATTGCGAGATTCGCGTCCCGATGTAAAAATAATACCAACTGCACCGATCCCTGCGACAATTGCAGCTACGTTCCCCACTTGAGCGGGTAAAATAAAGCTGAGTTGCGCGATGTCTACAAACATCTGATTGGACAACATAAACACAACTGCGCCGCCTACCAGCATATACCAGAATATCACGTCGTACAGAGCATCCTTGTACTTCTTTTGCCGGCAAAGTTGGTAAAGCTGCATAGCCAAACCCGTGAACAAGTGGATCACACCGACCAAGAGCGCAAACATCAGCATGCGCATCGGTTCTTTGAGAGGCTCAAACCAAAGTGGCTGGAGCGCCACTTCGTTTCCAAAGAAGGTCCGGGAGACGACTGCCAAGGCATCTCCAAAGAAACTTCCAAACAGGAATCCCCAGACCGTAGTGGAAATCCCACAGAAAAAAAACATCCGCAGCGTCTTGCGAAGCCCATCCTCCATATTCTTGAATTTGAGCAACACAAGTCCGCAACCAATCACCATCAGCAGCCCATAGGCAGCATCGGAGAGCATCATGCCAAATAGAAAATAATAAAAGACTGCCATGACCGAGGTGGGGTCCACCTCGCCTTTGCCAGGAAGGCTAAAGGATTCCAAAACCCCCTCCACTGGCTCTGTAAACTTGTTATTCTTCAGGAGTACAGGTACATCCTCGTCCTCCGAGGGATTTTCGAGTTCCACCGCCGCGCCAAACCGCTGCTCCAGTTCCTGGGCGAGCTTCCCCGCATCCCTTTGGGGGATATATCCGGTGAGCACAAAGGTTCGCCGCGACTGCATGAGGCGGCCAATCACCTCATATTTCTCTTGACGCATGGTCAGGTAATCCACCATGAATTTGAGATCATCCCGTTGCGGGGCATAACTTTTGATCTCTTCTTCCGCCTCTTGCATGGTTTTTTGCTGCTCCTCAATTCGCCCTTGTAACGTTTGCATACGTTCTGCGGGGGGCGTTTTTGAAGGCGAAGCAGGTTTGGCAAAGCCCAAGGTACGCAAAGCTTCTTCCACCGCAGGAGCATCCCTCCGGTTACAAAGCAAAAAGATGCAAGTCTGCTCCTGAGAGGTACTGATCACATCCACATGAAGAGGGACCTTGGGTACCAATAAAGCCAAGTTCTCCTCCAACACAGGTTCTGTATACGCTGTTGGAAGCGTCCCAACAAAAGAAGCCGTACATTTTGTCCCCTGGATTCTCATGGAGACATCGAGATTCACCCAGGGATTCAGGGCTTCTATTTGCGTCTGCAATTTTTGGATCGTCCCTTGGCTGTCTGCAATATCCTTTGAGAGTTCATTCAGACGATGTACCACATGGAGCACACTGTCGCTTTTTTCCCGGAATGCATCGTACTGTTCCGCCGGAATTTCCTTGCGTCCTTCCAGCGAAGCAAACAGGGACTTTTTCTCGGGCATATACTGGTGGAGCACATCCAATGCCTGTTTTGAAGCGGCAATGTTCTTTTCAAACTGTGTTTTTTGTGCGGTCATATCGATCCGCCGGAATACGCTGTCTTCCTCCAACACGTCGTTGATCTCCACCGCGCCGCACCGCTGTATCCATTCCAGAATGGGCTTTCGGTTTTTCCTGAGAGCGTATATGCTGATGCGCTGCATCTGCAATACCGCCATAAGTGCAATTCCTCCTTTCGGAATTGGTTTTTACTCGCTACTATCCGACGAGTTCGGCAATCACACAGGCGATTGCCTCTTTTTCCTTTTTTTGTGCATGCGCACGCAGCGCCGCAATCTCTTGCTCGGCTTCTTGAGCAGCCTTCGCCACACGGGATTCTCCCTGCTTGCTCGCCGCCTGCAAGGAATTCCGGGCCTGCTTGTCCGCCTCAGCAGCCATATGTGCCACCGTCTGTTCTGCATCTTTGCGGGCCTGCTGTAACAATTGCTCAGCCTGCTGTGCTGCATCCCGTTCGGTCTGCTCTGCTTTTCGTTCCGTCTCCCGTACGATGTCGATTGTCTGCTGTGCCATACGGTTTCATCACCCCCTATTCCTTTTTGGTTATGCATGGCCCCATGTCTGGGGTCCTTATAGATTCCAAAATTATCTTCATTGTACATGAAAAGAATGGAAAGTGCAACAATATTGACCAACATTTTTCTGATAAAATTTGTATTTTGTACAATCCGATCAATTTTTTCGGTTGACCAAGTTTTTTGTCAAAAGGTCACCAGATTCGCCCCTTTTATCCCACCAAAAATCAGACGAAATTTTCTTTGATTCGTCAATAAATTTATGAATTTCGCTCCATTGATTTCAGTGCGCTAAATCGGTATAATAAATAGTATTATAGTCTGCTCATCTGAAGCAGTAATTTATAGGAGGTTGCACCATTATGAATCGCGTTTATAACTTTTCCGCGGGCCCCTCGATGCTGCCCGAAGCTGTTCTTCGCCGCGCTGCGGACGAAATGTTGGACTATCAGGGCAGTGGCCAATCGGTTATGGAAATGTCCCATCGTTCTAAGGTCTATGAGGGTATCATCGGTTCTGCCGAAAGCCTGCTCCGTGAAGTCATGAATATTCCCGACAACTACAAAGTCTTGTTCTTACAGGGTGGTGCATCCTCCCAGTTTGCAATGGTTCCCATGAATTTGATGACCAAAAGCGGCAAGGCCGACTTTGTGATTACTGGCCAGTGGGCTACAAAGGCATATAAAGAAGCGGCCCGCTACGGTGAAGCGAATGTTGTGGCTTCTTCTAAGGATCAGACCTTCTGCTATATACCGGAGCTCGATCCTTCTACCTTTACCAAAGATGCGGACTATTTCCACATCTGCATGAACAACACCATCTATGGTACCAAATTTACAAAGTTGCCGGAGACGGGAGAGGTCCCGCTGGTAGCGGATATTTCCTCCTGCATTTTGAGTGAACCGATCGATGTGAGCAAGTTCGGCGTATTGTATGCAGGCGCTCAAAAGAACATGGGACCGGCCGGTCTGACGGTTGTCATTATCCGCGAGGACCTGATCGGCCATGCGATGGACATCACTCCCACCATGTTTAACTATCAGACCCATGCGGACAATGGTTCTATGTTTAATACACCGCCATGCTATGCAATCTATATCAGCATGCTCGTACTCGATTGGATCAAGAACACCATGGGCGGCCTTGAGGAAATGAAAAAATACAATGAGAAAAAGGCGGGTATTCTGTATCATTATCTGGACAACTCCAAGATGTTCCGTGGAACCGTCGTTCCGAAAGACCGCTCTTTGATGAACGTCCCGTTCGTTACAGACAGCGACGAACTGAACGCAAAGTTTGTCAAAGAGGCCGAGGCAGCTGGTTTCGTCAATCTAAAGGGCCATCGTTCGGTCGGTGGAATGCGCGCTTCGATTTACAATGCTATGCCGATGGAAGGCGTCGAAAAGCTCGTAGAATTTATGAAGAAGTTTGAAGAAGCCAACGCATAAGCCCTGTTGCTTACATAGTATGGCATTTAGAAAGATCCTTTATTTTTGAAAGATACAGGTGATAAACATGTACAATGTGAAATGCTTAAATAAAATTTCCTCCGTGGGCCTGGACCGTTTTGGTGCAAACTATATCTGCGGCGAAGACGTCGAAAATCCAGAGGCAATCCTAGTTCGTTCCGCTTCCATGCATGAGATGGAGCTGCCCAGTAACTTGTTGGCAATTGCGCGCGCAGGCGCGGGTGTCAACAATATTCCGTTGGACAAATGCAGTGAAGCAGGAATCTGCGTCTTTAATACACCGGGCGCCAATGCCAACGCTGTCAAGGAGCTGGTTATCGCGGGGTTGCTGCTCGCCTCCCGTAAGATTGTTTCCGGTATTGAATGGGCAAAGAGCTTGAAGGGCAAGGGCGCAGAAGTTGGTAAACTGGTCGAAAAGGGAAAAAGCCAGTTTGTTGGACCGGAAATCAGCGGAAAACGCCTTGGTGTTATCGGCCTTGGCGCCATCGGTATTCTGGTGGCCAACGCTGCTAAGAGCCTTGGCATGGAAGTCTATGGCTACGATCCGTATTTGAGTGTTGATGCCGCGTGGGGGCTTTCCCGCTCCACCAAGCATGCGCAGACATTGGATGAAATCTATGCAAACTGCGATTATATCACTGTTCATGTTCCGCTTACGCCGGACACCAAAGAAATGATCAACGCAGAAAGTATTGCTAAGATGCAGGATCATGTGCGTATTCTAAACTTTGCACGCGGTGACCTGGTAAATTCTGCTGACCTCCTAAAAGCATTGGCAGACGGAAAGGTTGCTTCCTATGTGACGGATTTTCCGACGGATGAGATGTTGGGTGTAGAGGGTGTTGTCGCTGTTCCGCATCTGGGCGCATCCACCCCGGAGAGCGAGGACAATTGTGCGCGTATGGCAGCCGACGAGCTCAAGGATTATCTCGAAAACGGCAACATCTTGCACTCTGTAAACCTTCCAAATGTTTCCATGCCGCGTGATTCGGCTTTCTCCCGTATTTGTATCATTCACCGCAATGTCCCGAATACGATCAGCCTTTTGGCCGGTAAGCTTGCGGAGTTCGGCATCAATATTGAGAATATGCAGAGTAAATCCCGTAAGGATTACGCTTATACCCTTTTGGATGTCACAGGCGACCTCAACGGAAATGCTGCAAAGATTGAAGAATTTCCGGATATCATTAAGGTCCGTGTGATCTAAAACGAAATTTTTCGTTCACACCTGAAAAAATACTGTCCGCCTGTTGTGAAATTCATCACAACAGGCGGATTTTTGTAAGTGAAGAAGGAGGTCCTTACACTCTATAAAATGGAGCATTCCGCAAGCTTTCTCCTTATGAAAGACCCTATGACCGACAAGATTGCCAACTTCTATAGCAGGCCAAGTTTTCCCCAACATAATGGAACGATCCATGCACATCCATATCCTCGGACCCGTTCTACTGGAAAAAGAAATTCTTCATAAAAGAACAACGATAAACGGCGATCGACCTCTATACATTGACCATCGCTCTCATAAACAAAAATTATTTTCACGATGAACCCGTTATACTCCTCACGAAAAGTGTTCTGAAAGTATTCTATATGGGGATTGCATCCCCCATATAGGACGACCTTGTACCACATACTATCGATCTGCAAATTACATTTATTATGAGGAAACAAGTATGCATGTTATTGATAAGCCCTAAAATACCACGTGTACTTCAAAATACCTACATATACTCTTACACATGGGAGTTCCTTCAGAATGAACCATGTACCAACTACTGACTATGGACAAAGCAAACCATTACGGTAGTTCGATGAATTTGCCTATAGAGGCAAGTAAGGCAGATTATCAAGACAGGGTTGCCGCATTTGCCTATACCGGGGTATAGGCAAGCAAGGCAGACGATCAAGATAATCATTACATGCGTTTGCCTATATCTGATAGGCAAACGCGGCTAACCAATATAACGAGTACACTCCATAAACTGCGCTAGATCTTGGACGGCAATTTCTACGAGATCGTCAATCTCTGGCGGATAAGCCCTTTAGAGGTTATTTTCTATCATCAAAGCGAATGAAAAGGGGCTTCTACGAAGATCACCATCTACCAGGCTTAAAAAAGGGACAAGTACATGAAAGAAAACTTTTTCGACGGGATTGCAGTTCAAGAACTCTTGATACTTTATATGTAAGCCCTATTGAGATCTTTTTCTATCTTCACAATTTCAGTTCGGAACAAAACTATTCATAATTACATCCTAGAAGTGAATTTTTGATACAGCGCTTAGGAGTATGGCGTGCCGCTTCGTACATCGTCCGCTTCATAATTTGCCTTATTGTTTAATCTGAAATTGTATTGCCTGGTTACTGGTCAACTTGCATAAAAATCCCTGTAATGCCGCCTCGTGACGGGGCGTTCAGAAGGTCAAATTAGCAAATTCTTAGCAGGGAGCGTGTCTGTGAGGGCCTTTCCCGTCAGGGACACCGGGTAGGTATGGGCAAAACGCCGACAAGAAACAGGAGGCAGATTATGAGTGTATCGGGCGAAAAGCAGACGCCGAAAAACAGGACCTACACCGTGGAGGACATAGCCGCTATTCTCGGCATTGGAAAATCCTCTGCTTATAAGCTGGCAAACTCCGGCGAGTTCCAGACGATCCGGATTGGAAACATGATCCGCATTTCCAGAAAATCTTTTGAAGATTGGCTGGGGATGGAGGACAACGAGGAGTAAGTAATGAGCAACTGAATACAGACCGGCCATCTGCCGGGGCAACGCCATGGGTAACACAAACCTG
>ENA-ORMO01000921-ORMO01000921.1-human-gut-metagenome-genome-assembly--contig:-NODE-921-length-36855-cov-4.633288_pt1 | contig 36855 bp, 39 predicted proteins | sample MGYA00242106_ERZ509001 | MGnify/ENA primary metagenome ERZ509001 (study PRJEB26280, sample SAMEA2338736) | human gut metagenome | biome: human gut; feature: human-associated habitat; material: faeces...
TATAAAGAATTTAAAAAGAATCCGTTATAATATGCTACAACATTATATAACAAAGAGGGTATCCCAAAACTACGAATTTTTAGATTCATAGGAAAGAGGCATCCTCTTTGTATTTGGAAAAATATCTGAGTTTCTAAAAAACGAGGGTATCCTTCCGTCATTTCATGACTTTTAGGACACCCTCTAACTTTCATAACGAATTAAATTTCTATTTTGATATTATACGATTAATAAGCCACTTTTTACTTTATATAAGTTTTCAAGATGATTCAGGAATTCTGTACTGCAATGACCTCAACTTCACAAAGGACTTTCTTCGGCAGTTCTTTGACTGCTACGCAGGAACGTGCAGGTTTGCCCGTAAAATATTTTTCATATACGGCGTTAAAGGCGCCAAAATCTGCCATCTCTGCCAGAAAACACGTTGTTTTCACAACATCTTCATAACCACAGCCGGCCTCCTTGAGGATTTCTCCTACATTTTTCATGACCTGCTCTGCCTGAACAGCAATATCCCCACTGGCAATCTCTCCGGTTGCGGGAATGATCGGGATCTGTCCGGAGGCAAATACCATCCCGTTGACAACCTTAGCCTGGGAATACGGCCCGATAGCCGCTGGGGCATTCGGTGTCGAAATTGTCGTCATCATAAAAAAGCCTTCTTTCTTAATTCTTTCTAGAAATAATTCCAATCTCCACTTTCAAAGATAATAAATGATTACCGTACTCAGCCGACAGTTTGGCGGTGGACAATGTGATAACCCGCATCAGAAATCGCCTTTTCAATCTGCTCAACATGCGCCCAGTTGCGCGTCTCCATGGCAATACGCAGGTAACAGCCGTTGATGTCGGTGTCTTCACCGCCGCGATCATGGTGAACGCTGACTACATTTGCACCCAAATCAGCAATCAATGCGGAGACTTCCTTGAGTTGTCCAGGTTTGTCAATCATCTCAATAATCAACTCAGCCGAACGGCCCGCCTTCATAAGGCCGCGGTTGATCACCTTTGACAGAATCGTCACATCAATGTTACCACCAGAAAGGATACAGGCAACCTTTTTCCCTTTGACATCCACCTTGTTAAACATGGCCGCGGCAACCGCAACCGCACCAGCACCTTCGGTAATCAGTTTCTGCTGTTCGATCAACGCCAAAATAGCGGTTGCCGTCTCGTCGTCGCTGACCGTTACAACGCCGTCCACATATTTGCTACACATCTCATAAGTGAGGTCGCCGGGGCATTTCACCGCAATGCCGTCCGCGAATGTGGACACCCCCGTCAGGCAATGCGGCCCATCCTGTTCCAAAGAGGATTTCATACTGGCCGCACCGGCCGCTTGTACGCCATAAACCTTACACTTCGGATTCAGCGACTTGATGGCAAACGCTACTCCAGAGATCAGTCCGCCGCCGCCCACAGGCACAATCGCTACATCCATATCGGGGAGCTGCTTGAGCAGTTCTAGTCCGATCGTTCCCTGCCCCGCGATGACATCCGGATCATTAAAAGGATGGATAAAGGTCAAATTGCGTTCCTTTTGAAGCTCTACCGCACGATTATAGGCGTCGTCGTACACACCTTTTACCAATTCCACCTCGGCGCCATAGCTCTTGGTAGCCTCCACCTTGGAAATCGGCGCGCCATCCGGAATGCAGATTAACGACGGAATACCATTGCGTGCAGCGGCCAAGGCAACCCCCTGCGCATGGTTTCCTGCGGAACAGGCAATCACTCCGTGGGCTTTTTCTTCATCAGAAAGCTGTGAAATCTTATAGTAGGCGCCGCGCACCTTAAACGAACCGGTGACCTGTAGATTTTCGGTCTTCAGATAGATTTCACTCTCCGGGTTGATCTGCGGCGCAGGGATTAAGTCGGTCTTTCGGATCACCTGCTTCAATACATATGCAGCATGATAGACCTTATCCAAAGTTAACATCTTTTTTACCCCCATCTGTCATCTAAATTGGGGCCGCGGTGATTGCCGTCGGCTCTATGTATGGTTGCCGGATGCAAAGGTTCCCTGTGGGCAAATGCGGAACATCTACATCCAGTTTCTTGCAATCATTTTGGCATGGCCATTGCGCCGGTACGTAAAATCTTCAAAACGTGGTAGGGGCTGTAAAGCTCTATAAACGAATTGATAGTCGTCGCGTCGCCGGTGAGTTCCAAGATCATGGTATTTGTCTCAACGCTCAGGACATTCGCATGAAAAACATTGGCCATCTCGACCAACTTTTCACTATTCTGAAGGGTACGCTCCACCTTAATGAGAAGATGTTCGCGGACAACGGCGTTCTTTGGGTCAAGCACATCCACCTGCTCAATGTCCACCAACTTACTGACCTGCTTGTCGACCTGCCGCACAATGCGGTCGTCACCCTGTACTACAATCAGAATGCGAGAATACTCCGTGTTCTCCGTCTGTGCCGCCACGATGCTCAGAATATTATAACAACGGCGGCTAAACAGCCCTGCGATCCGTAGCAAAACGCCAGGATTATTTTTGGCTAATATAGAAATAATATATTCCTTTTCAGCTGTATTGGTCATGTCGCTCCTCCCCCTTACATCTCTAGAATCGGGCTCTCTACCGAAGCACCTGCGGGTACCATCGGTAGGACGTTGACATCCTTATCAATCCGGCAATCGATCAAGACGGGTTCGCGCAAAGCAAGCGCCTGCTCCAAGACCGAGCGAATATCCGCCTTTGTCCGAATGGTGTATGCCTTTGCACCAAATGCTTCGGCCAACTTGACAAAGTCGGTATTTTTATCGAGATCCGTCTGTGAAAACCGATTGTCGTAGAAAAGTTTCTGCCATTGGCGCACCATGCCAAGAACGGAATTATTGAATACAATCTCCAGCACGGGGATGTTGTAGGCTACTGCGGTAGCAAGCTCATTGCAGTTCATGTGGAAACTTCCATCTCCGGCAATGTTTACGACATGGGTATCCGGGTTTGCCACCTGCGCCCCCAGGGCCGCCCCAAGGCCAAATCCCATGGTTCCCAATCCGCCGGAAGTGATAAGCTGCCGCGGATGCCGGAAGCGATAGAACTGTGCTGCCCACATCTGATGTTGCCCCACATCCGTACAGAGAATCGCATTCGAATCGGTCAAATCGCTGAGGGTCTCCAAGACCTCTTGCGGCGTCACCCCATCGGGATCAGAGACCGTCTGATGCAACGGATAAGCGGCCTTCCATCCGGCAATATTGTCCATCCACTCCGGATGTGCATGTTGCGGCAGGCGGCGGTTCAGTTCTTCCAGAATCTCACGGGCATCCCCTTTCAACTTGAGATCCACATCGATATTCTTATTGAACTCCGCAGAGTCGATATCAATTTGGATGATCGGGCAATGTTGTGCAAACAGCTTTGCATTGCAAAGGACACGATCTGAAAACCGAGTACCTACAGCGACAAAAAGGTCGCAATTTTTAATCGCGAGCGCAGCCGTATTCGTTCCATGCATGCCGAGCATCCCCATGTAGCGGTCGTCCGTCTGATCGAAACCGCCTTGGCACATCAGAGAACAGGAGACCGGCGCATCCAGGCGATCTGCAAAAATTTTCAAAGCCTCAAATGCCCCCGATGCGATCACACCACCGCCTGCATAAATAAAAGGACGCTCCGCCTTTTCCAACATTTGCATAGCCTGTTCAAAACGCTGCTCAAACGGGAATAGATGATGCTTTTCCGGAAGCGGTGGCGCTGGCGGAAGAAACTCCACCTTTTGTGCTGTGATGTCCTTTGGAATATCCACCAATACGGGACCCTTGCGCCCACTATTGGCAATCCGAAATGCCTCCCGGATGGTGTCCGCCAGCTTGTGAACATCTTTGACAAGGAAATTGTGCTTGGTGATCGGCATGGTGATTCCGGTGATGTCCACCTCTTGAAAGCTGTCCAGGCCCAACAAATCCAGATTGACGTTGCCGGTGATCGCCACCACCGGGACAGAATCCATATATGCGGTTGCAATGCCTGTCACCAGATTGGTTGCACCAGGCCCCGATGTAGCGATACATACGCCGGTCTTACCGCTGGAGCGTGCATACCCGTCTGCCGCGTGGGCCGCGCCCTGTTCGTGGGCTGTACGGATATGATTGATCCTGTCCCGGTACTCATATAATGCATCATAAATATTGAGCACCGCTCCGCCGGGATACCCAAATACCGTGTCTACCCCCTGCTCCAGCAGGCATTCCATGATGATTTGTGCCCCTGTCAATACCATAGTCCATTCCTCCTGACAAATCTCTTCCTGTTATTCCTATTTCAAAAGACCCTGTACACATCGTTTTCCTCTTGCAGACAAAACAAAAAGCCTCCATCTCTGTTATTAGAGACGAAGGCTATTTTAGCTCCGCGGTACCACTCTAAGTGCTGCACAATGCAGCCGCTCACGTGTATCTAGCAATACACTCTCCTCTAACGGTGAGAAACCGGACGCGCCTACTTACACCAAATGAGGGGTTCAGCCGCCTGCTCCGGGGCGATGTCCTGCAAATTCCGCACCGCCTCACACCAACCGGCGGCTCTCTGTGGCGAAAGGAATGCATTCCGTCCCCATCTACGCAAAATCATGCTTAAAAGCAACGATTTCTTATGAAATTTTATTAGTATCAATATATCCCACATTCGGTTGGTTTGTCAACCTTTTTTTTGCAGTTTCCTTTGACAATGTAAATTTGCATTGTAATTGCGAAAGAATTCTGCTAGAATATAGATATATTTCATAAGAAAGAAGGAAAATCCATCATAAATAAAGAATCATTGGATGTTGTTGTTGAAAAGACGCGTGAATTAATCAATGCCCCCACCTGTTGCAGCGAAGCAAAAGCTGCCGCGCAGGCATGGCTGGACGCGATCGGGACTGAAAAAGAATCTGCTGAGGCCAAAAAGTATGTAGCAGAGCTCGAAGCGGACATCATGCCGATCGACAATTTAATTGGCTTTGCTAGTTCCGACGCTGGTATGCAGTACTTTGGCGCGGATACCGCTAAAGGCATTGTCACACATGCAAACGAGATCAAAGCTGCTGGCGCAAAATATTGTGATTGCCCTGCTTGTGCGGCTGTAGAAGCCATTCTGGAAAAGAAAGAGCTCCTCCTGAAATAAGGGGATACACGGCCGCTGTATTCGAGTGAAGTTTCGCCGGCCAAGCACCGTTTGTTCCCGGCGAAGAAGTTGTTTCACCCAAATCAAAAATCTTCCCTTTATATTCTTTTCAAACGCTCTTCAGGGGATAAAGCGCACAATCACCTGACTGCCAGGTGGCTGTGCGCTTTTCGTTTGGTCTTCTGCCCCTTCCTAAAATCGAATACTTTCTTTATATGCCTCACAGCGCAATTTAGAAAAAACATCTCCTCAGCAATTGATGGATTATTCCCCTAAAAATAGCGCGGCCGAAGCTCTTTCCAGACAACCGCCGCGCACGATTATTTTTTTCTTCTCCACCAGAGGGTAGGGCCTTCGTGTTCCAGAATAAACTGGCAGCGCTGTAGGACCCTCTGTGACGGGCGGTTTTGTTGCTCCGTCTCTGCCAGGATGCTTTCGACATCCTCCCGTTGAAGCGCCCAGTTGCACAGAGCGTTCACTGCCTCGGTCATATATCCTCGGCGCTCATACGCGCCGCCCAGCCCATAACCAATTTCTATTTCGCCGCGCGCATTCGGAGGCGCTTTAAAATCGATTGTCCCTACCACTGTGCGATCCGCCTTTCGCAGCAAAATCCAAAAGCTGTGAAACAGGGCGTTTCGTGGATCTCTGGAAGTGATTTTCCACTGCTGCTGCACAATCTCTCGAAATACGCCCTCTACAGGCTCGCCATCATAATGGCAATCCCATTCACGTTCCAGGGCCGGCAGGTCGGAAAACCACAGGTGTAGCTGCCGCGCGTTCAAGAGACATAGGAGTAGTCGTTCAGTCTCGATGGTCACAGATTTCCTTTCCTCGTGTTCAGCGTGTAAACGATTTGTTTCGTGTTTGTCCCGCTGTCACAATCCTCAAAAATTTGATTATCAAAGGGAGATAGGTGGCAATGAATACAGCCATGGCCCCGAACGCCGCCAGTTTCTTTGCTTTCTTTGTCAGCGATATTCCAATCATAACCCCAGCAGAACACAGGCAGAGTTTGACCAGGGCAAAGTCCTTCCAATCGGACTGCTTTACATATTCATTTGCATAAGAAAACCATTTATTCATACCATCCGCCACCTTTCTGTCAATCGAAAGCCCTACGATTCCTTTTGATAACCGTTAAACCACGCCCGCTCTTCAAAAGGTTTTTTCACTGCTTCCGCCATGGGCTTTGCCGGAACCCCTACTGGCAGATACACCGCTACTGTGAGTTCCTCCGGTACTCCGAGAAGGCGGCCCATCTCTCTGGCGCGTTCGCCTCGGATCTGTCCTTCCACCCATACAGAGGCATATCCTTTCGCCGTGATCGCCAACAGAAGATTTTCCATCGCTGCGGAATAATCGTGAATATGGTAGGAAACGCCACTCGGAGACATTGTTTCCTTGGTTAACACAAGGATTGCTGCAGGCGCTGTCAAGGCCCATTCTTTTCCGTAGATTTCCGCAAGCCGCTTGACAAGGACCGGATCGTCCACTCCGATAAACTGGGTTGTCTGCATATTGCAGCCCGAGGGGGCCGCCACACCAGCTTCCAAAATTTCTCGAAGATCATTGCGGGGTACGGGCGTGTCTTCAAATTGATTCCGGTAGCTCTTTCGCGCACGGATTGCTTCCATTAGTTCCATAAAACCCCTTCTTTCTATAACAAGGATGTTTCATCCTGTTTCTCTCATCATATCCTTGAATCGCACTTTTTTCAAGCCTTCGCGCGCAACATACTTTAGAAAAGAATCCGTCTAGATTTCTTAACTGGAATAACTTGACATCCATAGGGGAATACGGTAGAGTGTGATTGAATAAAGGATAAGGCGGCGTATCCGTACATTTCAGGTGTAGGAAGGCATGGAGTATGAAATTAAAGGAATGGATCGATGATCCCAAATTTTCGCAAAAAACCATAAAAGCAGCGATGTTGCTGGTAACCTTTACAGTTGCCTTAATCTATATCGTCTTTCATTTGGAGCAGGCTGGCTCCTTTTTGAGCACCTTGTTTTCGTTGTTCAGCCCATTTTTGCTTGGGATTGCGGTTGCGTTTGTGCTCAACGTACTGTTAAAGCTATTTGAAGATCGCATCTTTGGATTCTTAAAACGGAAAAATTCAAAGATTTGGCGGAAGTGTGGCCGCGGCATTTGCGTCCTTTTCTCCTTTATTGCAGTATTCCTGATTTTAGGCGGAATTATCTTCTTTGTCGTTCCAGAGCTGGCCAATTCCATTCAAATTCTAACAGCCGCTATTCCAAGCTATGTCGTAACTTTTACAAATTGGTTAAACGAGGTCCTCACCAAATTCGATCTCGATCAACTGAAAGAAACCGTTATGCAGATCGATTGGACTTCGTTTCTCACACAGGCCTCCCAAGTCACAACGGACTTAGTGGGGTCTGTTGCAACGGCTACAATGGGTGTCGCGTCCGGGGTTCTCACCTTTGTGATGAGCTTGATCTTTGCCGTTTACATGCTGTTCAGTAAAGAAAAACTCATCAAAAATTTAAAGCGCGTATTGTACGCTTTTTTGCCTCCCAAACGGGCCCAAAAGGTGATTTCCGTGGGCAGCCTTGCCAGCAATATCTTTTCTGGCTTTGTCACTGGGCAAGTGACGGAGGCGTTGATTCTCGGTTGCCTGTGCTATCTCGGCATGAGTATCATCCGGCTGCCATACGCTCTGCTCATCAGCGTGATCGTCTCTTTGACCAGCCTGATTCCCATTTTGGGCGCCTATCTCGGAGGGGCAATCGGCGCATTTATTCTACTGATTATCGACCCATTGTATTGCCTCTGGTTCCTGATTTTCCTAGTGATTCTACAGCAGGTAGAAGGCAATCTGATCTATCCCCGTGTGGTGGGTACTTCTATCGGCCTCCCCGGCATTTGGGTATTGCTTGCCATCCTGGTGTGTGGAAACCTGTGGGGAATCCCAGGGATCTTAATGGGGGTTCCACTTTTTTCCGTTGTATATACGCTCCTGCGCACAGCGACACGCGATTTCCTGCAGAAAAAGGGCATTACCGACCTTCAAGTGGAGAAAAACTGCCTGGCAGCCCCAGCCGACGCTTCTCTGGATACAGAGGAGCCATAAATACAAGTGTATAGAAATGAAAATCCGGGAGTCCAAAGATACCATCTGGCAAATAACAATTCTACCGTTACTCCTTTTGTATGTATCCATATTTTCGCTCCTCTCCAAGATGACTGCTATGAATTTCGAGTCAAAATAAATAGCCCACATTATTGCCATTTTCCGTATGCAAGGGAAGGAAATAAAGAAATAGGATGTCCTACATAAGCAGTAGAACATGGGAAAGCAATCATGATCACGGAATTAAAAAGCCGGGCAATTGGATATTATAGGAGATCAATATGTCTTTTTTAGATTGTATTCGGCGTGTAGATAAGCAAATATCAACAAGCAAAAAAATCACAAATACGTTTGCTATTTTAATTTTTGGAATCGCTTTAGGGGTTGCTTCAAAATTTTTCGATACGACTGCATCAAACGAATTGCCTTTTATCGTTCAATATTTAGACATCAGAAACTTTTTGGGAAGATTTTCTATTTGGGTGTTAATTGCTTTATGTATATCACTTTACAGTCATTCGCCATTTAGAGCGGCGATAAATGTATTTTTGTTTTTTCTCGGCATGATTACAAGCTATTATTTATATTCTGCTTTTATAGCTGGCTTTTTCCCAGCAAGCTATGCAATGATTTGGTTTGGATTTACAGTTATTTCTCCATTATTAGCGTTTGTTTGTTGGTATGCAAAAGGAAAGGGGCATGTATCTCTTGCCATTTCAGCAGCAATTGTTGCAGTTTTGTTTCATATGACATTTGTGTATGGGTGGATTTATTTTGAAGTACGCTCCATACTAGAGCTATTCGTCTTTGTTTGCGGAATCATCGTGATGAAGCGCGACACTGCAATCAACACTATTTGCATGATAATAATTGGTATCGTTCTTGCATTTGCGCTTCATTTTGTTTTCCCATTTTCATTTGGATAAGTCGTTCCCGATTTCTTGAGAAGTGTGAAGAAAGGTCACGGGATTCATTTGGATTACAGTTATTAAGATGAATGCGCTGGATTTGATCACAAAGCAGGTTTAATATTTCATCTAAATAGATGATATTTTTCAACTAGAAGCATTTTAATTTCAAAAAGTGTATAGTATAAAAAGACAAACTTGGGAGTATAGGAGTCTTTGGATATGAATGAAATCATCACACATAAAAGTATTAACCAGGAAAGGAGCCAGTTAATCAACCGCGCTCTGGTGGCAGATTTGTTGCGGCAGGAGGGCGTTTGCTCCCGTGCCACGCTTGCTCAATTGTCCGGACTGAAACAGGCTACGATCACCAACATCATTGGGGAATTCATCGAGTGTGGCCTTGTGGTAGAAACCGGGTTGATGAGCGGATGCAAAGGGCGACGGTCCATTGGCGTAACCTTGAACGATGCGCTGTATAAGGTCATCGGGATTCGTATGACACGCCGGGCTTTTTATATCAGTATTGTCGGTTTATCGGGAAAAGTCTATGCGGTGGAGGAGTATCCGATCGGTCCCCGCGATGACGTACAAAATACTATTTCTCGTATTCGAAACGCCATTCAGGATATTCGGCGCGAAAACGCTTCAACGAACATTCCGGCCGTCTGTATGGCTATGCCGGGGCCTTATCGGGAAGATCGCGACCAATTGCTCTTTGTCACAGAGCTTTCTGGCTGGCAGAACTTCCCCATTAAAAAAGCTTTGACCGAGGGGTTCGATATTCCAATTTACATAACCAATGATGCAAATGCCAGTGCTTTTGCACAGCTCTGGTATCGCAGCAAAGAGTACGGTATCCGGAATATGATCTATGTTTTGGCAGGTCAAGGCATCGGCTGCGGTATCATCACCGATGGAAAACTTGTTTTAGGCCAACGCGGGATTGCCGGCGAGTTTGGTCACAACACCATCAATTATCGCGGTGCCCCCTGTGAATGTGGCAACCGTGGTTGTTTGGAAAAGTATTGCTCATTTTTGGTGTTTTGTCAGAACATCACCCGCCGCCTACAGGCAGGAGAATCCTCTGTCCTGGATGAAAATAGCCTGACATCTGCAAATATCTCCGCAGCGGTACGGGCGGGTGACAGAGTGGCACGCGAAGAATATGAGAAAGTCTGTGAGTTTTTGTCCATTGGAATTGTAAACCTCATCAACCAATTCAATCCCGGAATGATCGTTATCGGAGACGAATTGGCAGAGGTGGCGCCGGATATTCTGCTCCAGATTGTATGCGACAAGGTACACGCCTGTATCAATCCATTGGTCTACAACGACATTACCATAGAAGTAAACCGTTTGCCTGAAAGCCCCGCCCTGTTGGGGGCTGCCGCCATTGCAGCTCGGAATGTTTTATCCGATCCCACCAAGTTGATGAAACACGAAAAAGAAGATTGATTTTTGCGTCATACACCCAAAGGGATTTGCCTTTCGTATTCCCTTTGGGTGCTTTTTATAGCAAAGTCTGCGTTTTTAAGTCTTTCACTGGCAAATCATTCTTTGTGAAAAATTCTTACATTCCTCTTTGGATCATTATATTTTTGTAATGAAAGTAACAAAAATTTTTATTGAGATATATTTTCTTAAGAGTATAATAAAGAAAAGGGAGGGAGGTTTTATGACTCCGGAGACGTGGCAGATCATCTATCTCTGTTGCATCGGGGGCGGTCTAGCCGTTCCACTTCTGGATGTGTTGATTGGTGCTCTCGGCAGTGCTTTCGATCTCGATCTCGACTTTGACGGCGATTCTGGATTCGACGGGCCGGCACCGGTCAATCTGATGAGCATTTGTTTTGGCGTGGTCGTTTTCGGTGCAGTCGGCCGCCTATGCCTTTTGGGACTTCCTCCGTTCGCCGGTGTTGCCATCGCCGCAATCGCTGGGATCGCTGGTTGCTACCTGTTAGGCCGGTATGTGATCCGTCCATTGAAAAAAAGCCGGCCTCTCGCACAGTCCATGCAGGACCTAAAATGGAAGGAGGGAGTTGTAAAACTGGAGATCCGTAAGGATTTTGTTGGGACGATCACCATGCTCAGCGCCATCGGCAGTAAGGTGACATTCAGCGCAAAGCTGGCCCCATGGGTGGAGGAGGATATTCTCCCCGTTGGGCAACGAATCCTTGTGGTAGGGGTAGACCCTGACAAGCGCATCTGTACCGTTTGCCCTGTGGAGGACACGGAACAGATGACCATGCATTTGGATCAATGAAGGGAGAATGATTATGCCTGAAGTTTTGATTACCGTTGGGATTGTCGTCGCAGCACTTTTAATTATCCTGATTGCAATTTTTTCCACATGGAAAAAGGTTCCGGCTGACAAGGCGGCGATTGTGACCGGATTAGGCCGCGCAAAGGTCATCACCGGCGGCGGCATTATGGTCATTCCGGTCCTACAGCGAATCGACTATGTGACATTGGAAAACATCAGCTTTGACGTAAATATGCAGGGAACTTTGACCTCGGATGCTGTTCCAATTGAGGCGAACGGCACAGTCGTTGTCAAGATCAAAAACGAGGAGAGCATGATTCGCTCTGCGGTGGAGCAGTTTAACTGCGGCCGTGAAGAGGAAACCAAGCAGCATATTATGGAAACTGCGCGGGATGTCTGTGAAGGCCGTCTCCGCGAGATTATCGCCGACATGACTGCGGAACAGCTCTACAAAGACCGCAAGACGTTTTCCGAGCGTGTCAAAGAGGTGGCGGAGGATCAGCTCTCCGAATTGGGCCTGGAATTGAAATCCTTTACAATCAAAGGGATTGGCGACCAGAATGGCTATTTTGAAGCGTTGAGCAAACCGCAGATTGCTGCGGTCAAGCGTGATGCGGAAATTGCACAGGCAGAAGCAATCAAAGAGAGCATGATTAAAACCTCTGAAGCACGCCGTGCAGGAGAGCAGGCGCGTTTGGAAGCGGAAGCGCGCATGGCAGAAGCGCAAAAGGAAGCTGATATTAAAAAGCTCAACTTCGAGAAGGAACGCCAAACTACACGCGCCATTTCGGATGCCGCTTACAACATCCAACAAAATGTCACCCTGAAAGACATCACTAACACGGAAATGGATGCAAACGTCCTTAAGGAACAGCGTGCACGAGAAGTCCGCGAAGCAGAGATCCAGATTCAAATTGCTGCGGAACAGAAAAACATCGAATTGGCAAAACGGAAGGCCGAACGTAAAGAAGCCGAACTGATGGAAACCGTCATCAAACCGTCTGAAGCTGAAAAGCAAAAGGCTGAACTCGCCGCAGAAGCGCAGAAGATCGCTATGATTAAAAAGGCGGAGGCAGAGGCCGAAGCCCGTAAATTGGATGCTGCTGCACAAGCAGCAGCTAAAAAACTGGACGCAGAGGCGCAAGCGGAACGGATTCGTCAAGAGGGCGCTGCACAGGCTGCCGTGACGGAAAAGCAGGGCCTGGCCCAGGCAGAGGCAGTCCGGCAGCTGGGGCTTGCGGAGGCGGAAGCTCTGGAAAAGAAGGCAGAAGCTCTTGCTAAGATGAATGATGCCGGTAAACTACAGATGGTCATTGATAAACTTCCAGAAATCGCCCGCGCCATTGCGGAACCCATGGCGAAGATTGGGAATATTACCATCATCGACGGTTCCGGTAGAAAAGGTGATGCAAGCGGCGCAGCCGACGTAGCTCGATACACCGTCGGCGCTCTCAAGGCGGTAAATGAGGCCTTGAAGGACACCGTGGGATTCGACATGACGGAGGTTATGCGCGCGAATACCTTCGAAGGAAAGACAACCAAAAAAATCCATATGGACGTTTCCGGACTCCCTGAAGGCAAATCGCCTGAACAAAACGGGTAACCGCTCCGATAAAAAAGGAGCCTTTTCAACCGAATCTGTAATAGAAGTATGCACAAATCCTCCCATTCAAAAGACGCTTTCTAAATGCTTAAAAGCAGAAGGAAGCGTCTTTCTTATAACGAATGATGTAAGAAGGATTCTGCTGTGATTCCTTTTTCTGCCCGTTTCTATTGCGTTACCCAATGACTTTTTTTATAATAAAGGTAGTCTTAGATCGTTAAATAGACTGGGAGGTATTCTTATGGACAAGCTCAAGGTTTCCATCCTCGGCGCGGGAAGAATCGCGGCGACAATGGCAGAAACCCTTGCAAAAATGGATGATGTGACTTCCTATGCTGTAGCGGCTCGCGACTTAAATCGGGCGCAAGCCTTTGCAAAGACCTATGGCTTTACAAAAGCTTATGGTTCCTATGAAGACATGCTGGCAGACGGCGGCACAGACCTCGTATATATCGCCACGCCGCATTCCCATCATTACGAACATGCAATGCTCTGTCTAAATTATGGAAAACATGTCCTTTGCGAAAAGGCGTTTACTGTCAACCGCAGGCAAGCAGAAGAAGTATTCACATTGGCAGAGCAAAAAGGGCTCTTGATCACAGAGGCAGTCTGGACACGCTACATGCCATTTGTCCAAACGCTACAAGACCTTTTGGCTTCAGAAAAAATCGGTAGAGTCTGCTCTATGGAGGCCTGTTTTGGATTTGAACTGTCCTGGCATGACCGACTGGTGAATCCGGCTCTGGCCGGTGGCGCTTTGCTTGATATGGGAATCTATCCCCTGACGCTCGCCTCCATTGCCTTTGGAGATTCCATTGCAGCGGTGACTTCCCGGTGCATCCAATCGGACCGTGGCGTTGATGCGCAGGACAGCATCATTCTGGAATATGCGGATGGAAAGCTCGCTACACTCACAACCTCCATGCTCGGCAATTTACGCAATGAAGCCGTAATCTATGGGACAAAAGGCCATTTGGTCCTGCCAAGTTTTTGGCACGCAGAGGAGATTCAGCTTTTTGTTGATGGAGAAGACAGTCCGCACATCTACCCGTGCCCTGTAGAGATCAGCGGTTACGAATACGAAGTGCGCTCCTGCGCACGGGCAATCGCGGCCGGAAAGCTCGAATGTCCAGAGATGCCCCATGCAGAAACATTGCATATGATGGGATTGATGGATCGTCTGCGTAAGGACTGGGGGCTTCGTTATCCAATGGAATGAATCCTTTGCGATTCGGATGTGCTTTTCAAACTCTATGTGTCCTTCCAATTCAAGAGCGTTCTTGAAAACACACCCTCCGCATGGAGGGTAACGGAGGCTGGCCTAACCAATCCTGCCTATGCTGGACAATTTCAATCCACTCCCATATAGAATAAAATGGAATATAAAAAGAACACCCGCCATGCGGCCTAACCGGCCGGGGTTCGGGTGTTCTTTATTATCTACCCTGTTTTAAAAAATGGCTGTTCCCTCTAACCTCACAAACCATTCTTTTATAAAGATGATAAACCGAAGGCCATTCACTGATCGGTTCTCTCACGGACATCCCCACTCAATTTACCTCCTAAAAAGGGCTTTTTTCCCTCATTATTGTTTACCAAAATCGCAATATTGAGCAACCGTCCTATTCCCCAATGGTTTCCACAACATACATACGGATGGGGCTCCCATCCTCACAGGGAACCATCCCCCAAAAAGACCAGCCGCATTTTTCATAAAACTGATCGTGATCGGTCACCAAGTAGATCTGATGGAAACCACATGCAAAGGCATCCTTCCTCACAAATTCCAACAGGTTTCGTGCAACTCCCTGGTTGCGTGCGAATGGTTCCACATACAAGGCACACACATTGGGAAACAGGTCGGTCCGCCTATGAAAATCATTGGCAATCATTCCACACCCCGCCACAATCTGCTGCCGGCTATCACAAACCAGATACCACTGAGGGATCTTTCTCGGATTCTGTATGGATTCCGCGATGCTTTTATCGTATTCCTCTACTGGGATACCCCATTTTGTATGGAACCAATTCGCTGCGGACCATGCCCATTCCGGAGCGTCACACAATTTTAGGATGGATAGAAATCGCTCCATATCATCACCGCCGGATTCTTCTCAACATAATTATCAACGATGAACATTGTATACAAAAAGGGACATCCAAATGGATGTCCCTTTTTTGGTGAACCATCGGGGATTCGAACCCCGGACACCCTGATTAAAAGTCAGGTGCTCTGCCAGCTGAGCTAATGATTCATATGCAGCTTAATTATTATAACAGCACATCAAGCAAATGTCAACAAAAATTCTACTTTCTTTGATACATCTGCCAAAATCAGCCGACAGATTCTCTCGGAAAACTGCGCACGAGGCAACTGTACGCGGTTTTCCAAACATCTAAATAGAGTTTTAATGCCGCACATTCATTTTCTATTCCATTTCTGTAGACCCCATACCGCACAACCATCGCGGAAAGTCTATCAAAATATGTCCCAATGAACCTTTTCATTGGGAAGCGATTCGATCGTATGTGGTTCCGGATATTCCGCCGGCATTCCCATGGATAAAACGGCCTCTAAACGCATATGAGACGGAAAATGTAATAAGCTTCTCAGATAGTCCTCTGTGCTCCTTCCATCCGGGGCTTCCCGCAGTCTTCCCTGAATCCAACAGCTGCCAATCCCCAGGGAATTTGCCATCAGGTGCATATTCGCCATGACAATGGAGCAGTCCTCCACCCATACATCCGACTTTTTTTCGTCGGCCAATACAACAATCGCACAACTCGCCTGTTTCAGCATCTTTGCGGAACCAATCCGGCACTGCGACATCGCATCTAATGTCTTTTTCTCTCGGACAACCAGCAGTTCCCACGGACGAATGGAACGGCTGGATGCGGAAAGCAAGCCCGCTTGAATCACCTTTTCCAACGTATCCATTGGAATGGATTGATCTGTATAAGCCCTTACACTGCGCCGCTTCTGCATTACTTCCAGCAAATCCATCGAAAAAACCTCCTTATCCTCGTGCTTTGATCCCTTATGGGGTAAGTTTCTTATATCATACCACACTTTTCAAACGAATGGACCAGGCTTTTCTCAAATGCCGACTGATTCGATTTCCATCGTTTCCATCTGTTGCTTGGTAACCCCGTTTTTTTCACCGTATCGAATCCAATACTTCGTCGATTCCTTTAGAAAGGTCCGCTTCGGCAACGGCATAGTGACCATCTGTTGCACAGGCTTGCCTGTCGTTATACTTGTGGCCATTTTTTTGAGTTTCCGTTTCACAAAATAAGCAAATGGTGTTTCCAAAATTGCTTCTCCACTTCCAATCCAAAAAGAAGACCCAAAAGGGTATCCATTCTGTTTACAGAATAAACGCACCATGTCGCATGCAACCCGGTTTTGTTCGGGTTCCAGGAAACCACAGTTGATAATCAGATGTACAACCGGTTTGGGCGAAACAGGATGATTTTCCATTTCCTTCAAAAAATGCATCAGTGTTACAGGCAACCCATCCACATACAAAGGAAATACAAAGAGTAGATCTGTATAGGTTCCAATCTGCTCACAGATTCCCGCATGTTTTTTGGCTGTCACATTGTATTGGGAGACCTCCCCACCCCAAAAAGTCTGGAACAGCTCCGCGATCTGTTTGGAATGGGAATGCGGCGCCCGGGGACTTCCATTTACAATCAGCAAGCGTCCCATACCGCCACCTCCTTTTTCACTGCGGTTTCCAGCCCTGTTTCCGCGACAAAGCGAATCTGGTGCGAACGAAATAGCATATTATTGGCGTTTCGTTCAACCAGCCGCCTGAATAATGCTTTCTCTTCTTCGGAAACATCGCCATACGCCACAATGACCGCTTCTTTTTCCTTTACAGCCCTCTGAATATGATGGGTCTCGCCATGATACAACCGAATGAAAGCCTGCTGAATCGGTATTGCACGTTCCAACATGGTTTTCATGACCGTATCATAAGAACCATATTTAACATGTGTCACATAGATGACAGATTCACTCTTGGCAATTAAGGGATAGACCTTTGCCGCATCATCCCGGATCACACATTTGCCCGGTGTTTTCACCCAACAGCCAAAACATCCTACACAGTTAGAAATCTTTAAGCTGCTCAAATCCACATAACGATACGCTTCATCTGAAAAGGTCACAAAAGGCAAAGGTCGATCGCTCATCAACAATTTCATCCGGTTCACCTTCATTCAAAAGTTCTCCACTCTTAGCGACGCGTATAGTGTAGCACAGAACCACAACCGTTATCCAATGAATTCTTCCATAGAAGAGGGCGATTTTTTCTTCTACCCTATATCAACAATATAACAAAAAAACCTGCGATGAGCAATTGCTCATCGCAGGCGTGGCTGGGCTGGCGCGATTCGAACGCGCGGAATGACGGAGTCAAAGTCCGTTGCCTTACCCCTTGGCTACAACCCAGTATATAACAACACGGGACCGAACTGCCTGTCCGTCCCGTGCTCAGCAAACACCCGCAGGTGCAACTTTTAAGTGGGGTGGAAGATGGGACTCGAACCCACGATCTCCAGAGCCACAATCTGGCGCTTTAACCAACTAAGCTACATCCACCATATTGGCGCGCCAAAAGGGACTCGAACCCCTGGCCTACTGCTTAGAAGGCAGTTGCTCTATCCAGCTGAGCTATTGGCGCATGCAATTGGAGCGAGTGATGGGAATCGAACCCACACGACCAGCTTGGAAGGCTGGGGTTCTACCATTGAACTACACTCGCATTTTGCGACGGAAATAAGTATAGCACAGTCCAGCAGGATTTGTCAAGAATTTCAAGTAATTTTCGAGGGCAAATGAAAAGAAAATATCCTCTAACTTGTAAGAATGCCGGTCTACATACCGACCAAAAACGGCCATACGAGAGGCCCCCATATGGCCGAATCTGAATCTGTGTTCATACGCTAATGCCAAACAAGCTCTTTATCGTTAAAGAGATTCCGTTGACTCGTTTATTATTCCATCGTTTCCATCCGCAATTCTTCATCCGCTGTCAATGCAATACCAAACAATGGCTGTTCGAAGTGCTCCACCACCAAGGAGGCAATCTGGTCCTCCACTTTACGCCGAATCAAATTGCGCAGATCGCGTGCACCGCTTTTTCCGCCAATAGCATGTTTTGCCAACCAACCGGTAGCCTTTTCATCGTAAACAAAACGAATATGACGTTCCTTGAGAGAAAGTACATATTCATCCAACATCAGGGCGGCAATCTTCTCAAAATCCTCTACCGTGAGCTGGCGGAAGACAATCACTTCATCTACACGGCTGAGAAATTCCGGACGCAGGAATTCGGAGAGCGCTTTCATTGCCTTTTCCTTCGTTACATCGGCATCACTGCGCGCAAAGCCGAGCGCCCCTTCCTTTTTCTCACTGCCGGCGTTTGAGGTCATCACTATGACCGTATTCTCAAAATTGACATTGCGTCCATGGGCGTCCGTAATATGGCCCTCGTCGAGAATTTGCAAAAGAATATTCATGACGTCCGGATGCGCTTTCTCAATTTCATCGAACAGAAGAACCGAATACGGACGGCGGCGAACCTTTTCGGTCACCTGTCCAGCCTCATCGTATCCGACATACCCCGGAGGCGAACCGATGATCCGGGACACCGAATGCTTCTCCATGAACTCCGACATATCTAGGCGAATCAAAGTCTCTGGGGTATCGAAAAGTTCCTGAGAGAGCACCTTCACCAATTCGGTTTTTCCCACCCCGGTCGGGCCAACAAAAATAAAGGACGCAGGCCGGCGGCGAGGGCTGATCTGTACCCGGCTACGGCGAATCGCAGCTGCAATTGCGGAAACCGCTTCCTGCTGGCCGATAATCTTGGTGTTCAATACGCTCTCTAGATCAGCAAGCTTTTTAAGCTCATTTTCCTGGATACGGCTGGCAGGAATCCCCGTCCAAAGCTCGATCACCTTGGCCAGATCCGCCTCCTCAACCTCCGCGCCCAAAGCCGCTGGAGCGAGTTCCTTCACTTTTTCATCCGCCTGAGAAATCTCATAGCGCAACTTTGCAAGCGCTTCATAATCGATCTCTCCGCCATCATTCGTTATATCGTCCTCGTCTTGCCGCATCTTTTCCAATTCTGCGGTCAAACGGTCATATTCGGCCATCGGGAGATTGCGCAGAGCTGCACAGGCACAGGCCTCATCCAACAGATCAATGGCCTTGTCGGGAAGGAAACGGTCGTTGATATAACGCTCTGAAAGGACCACCGTACGGCGCACCAGGGTATCCGGCACGCGTACACGATGATACGACTCATAATAGGATTTAATACCCATCAATACATCCACCGTTTCATCAACCGACGGCTCTGCAATGGTTACAGGCTGGAAGCGGCGCTCTAAGGCCGCGTCCTTCTCAATGTATTTGCGGTATTCCACAAAGGTTGTAGCGCCAATCACCTGGATTTCACCGCGGGATAGAGCGGGCTTGAGAATATTTGCCGCATTCATCGAACCCTCTGCATCCCCAGTCCCTACCAAGTTGTGCACTTCGTCAATAAACAGGATAATGTTTCCCTCTGCCTTTACTTCGTCGACCAAACTCTTAATGCGGCTTTCAAACTGGCCTCGGAACTGGGTCCCTGCCACCAGCGCAGTGAGGTCGAGGAGATGAATCTCCTTGGACTTTAAGCGCGCTGGGACATCGCCAGAGGCAATTCGCAATGCTAATCCTTCTGCAACCGCTGTTTTGCCTACGCCGGGCTCGCCGATCAGACAGGGATTATTCTTTGTGCGGCGGCTCAAAATCTGTACCACCCGCGAAATCTCCTTATCCCTTCCAATAATCTTATCAATTTCACCCTTGCGCGCCTTTGCAGTCAAATCGGTACAATACGTATCCAACGCCTTGCGCTTTGTCTTATGCTTTTCGCGCTTGTCACGCTTTGGCGCAGACGGAGGGGGCGGCGTCTCCCCGCTGCTCTTCTGCGGATTCGCCATATCCGAAAAGATATTTTGTAAAAATGGAAAAGTCGCTGCACCACCGGGCGTAAAACCTTCTTCGCTGTTCTCATTGTTGCTCTCTGGGTTCATCAGACTGCTGAACTCGGACTCCATTGCCTCCATCTGTTCTTCTGTGATCCCCATCTTTTCCATCAAATCATTCACTGGTTTAATTCCCAGTTCCTTGGCACAAACCAGGCAAAGCCCCTTGCTCTCCTGTGCGTTTACCGTGGGCGAAATAAACACGACAGCCGGGCGCTTATGACATCTCGAACACATCATCATATTGCAATCACTTCTTTTTCTAAAAATATAAAAGGTTCCGGGGAACAACCAACCGGAAATTTCACCAATGGCTGGTTTGTACTGATCTGTACCCAGTGAGTGGATACCATCCAAGTGCGGCCGAACCATCCCCTTGGAATATTCGGAAACGCCGTCCGCGGCCTTCGGACGGCGTTAATTGTCAAATTATTGCTTCTTTGCAGACTTTTTGGCACGAATATCCGCCTTCAAATCGATGGCATCTTTCGGGTCTGTAGAATGCAGAAGCTGCAAAAAAATCTTAAAGTATTGGATAAAAGCATAGATCATAAATGCCGCTGTCACGGAAAGCAACGTGACCGTCACTGCGAGGTTTTCGATCTGGAAAAACCCCTTTAGGGACACAATGACGACAAATGAAAAATAAAAAAGAATGGTTGCCACCTTGCCATACCATTTGGAGCCGGTGGGCCTTTTCTTCTTTTTCAGGACCAAGAAAGATCCTGCCACCAACATCAAAAGTTCCTTAACAATAAAGATCGCCAAAAGTGGAATCAAGACCGGCTGCTCAATTGCCAAACATACAGCCACTGTCCCCTGTGTCAGCTTATCGGCAACTGGATCTAACATTTTTCCTAACTCGGTGATCTGGTGGAACTTTCGCGCAATCATGCCATCAAACATATCCGAAAGCCCGGAGAGAACAAGGCAGGCGGCAGCTGGTACGATCTGATCGTGTAAAAAGTAATAGACAAACGGCACAATCAGCACAATTCGAAACAGGGAAAGTGCATTTGGTACATTGATATTCTTATTCCAGTTTTTCATTCCTCACAAGCCTTTCCGGGCTGATGCCGCCGGATGCGACAGAGTCCGCTGCAAAATATGCACGCGCTGTTTCAGCGCTTACAAGGCGCCTCCGACCCCTTTCAAAAAGTCTTCCACGTGGAACAGGGAATAAACCGGATTATGCGCAGAAACAAAATGAAAAATATACGAGGTGGTAAAAAGCTCCTGTTCGTCCAAGGGGCCATTCTCCAATTCGAAAATAGGACCTGCCAACTGCACGAAAGAGCACAAGAGCAGAACAACAACGACACCCTTAAATGCCCCAAACAAACCGCCCAACAGGCTGTTGGCCAAATGTAACAGAGGCAGACGGCAAACAGCACTGACTGCCGAGGCTGTGATCCGTACCAACATTTGCAGCAGAACGAATACGATTGCAGTGGCGATTACACGCAAAAAATAGTATTCCGCTGGCGAAGGACTGCGCGCCTGTAGAAACAGATCTGCCAACCCGTCCGCCACCAGGCCCGCGAGCACTACTGAGGCAACCACTGCGAACAAATACCCAACAAATTCTACCAATGTACGCATCAAGCCGGCACGATAACCGGCGACGATAAAACAAAGTACAATCGCCGCAAAAGCGGCGTCCAATACCAGCCCCACTCGTTTCCTCCCAATGTCATCCAATTTTCCCGAAAGCCACTTCCTTCTGAAAAGGAAGTACGGAAATCACCAGATTAATATAGCACAAAAAGGCGATAAACACAAGTTTTCGTTCAAATGTTCATATTCCGTTCACTAAGGCTGCATGCGGTTCCCGGGCTTAACCTGCATTGAGATCGACGTAACGAAGTTCTGAAATACCAAGCACATAAGCCTTACTCTCACTGGCCAGCGCCACGGCCTTAGCATCGTTTCCCGCATCCACCGTTGCAATCGGATTTCCCCCTACTGCGGAATAAGCGTAGATCGTTCCATTGACCAAGACTGCTACGGTATCCCCATAGAGCGAAACCGAGCGAACTTCTCCGGGAACGGAAAGGCTGGCTAGTTCCTTGCCATCGCCGCCCAGTACCACCACCCGGCTGCTCGCCGCACTGTCAAACGCGGCCAAACAGAGCACTGTCCGGCCACTGTCCACAGTATATGCCGAAAGCTGCATGCCCTGATAGTCGTAATTAACTTTGGATTGTGTCGTTGTATTGATGATCGCGGTCATTTTATCTCCAATTGCAGAGACTGTCCCGTCAGCACTCCAATAGGAATCCAACATCATATTTTCCGTATAGGCAGCGAACGGTTCAACCGCCTCTTCCGAATGAAAATCTAGCAGATATACCGCAGACGTCAACCCACCATCCAACGCAGATAACGCTGTGACCGCTGCGTGGGAACCCGATGGGTCCAACGCGATCGAGGTGGGATAATAATCTGCAAACCAATACTGGAATTTGGCCTTTCCGTCCGGCTTATAGGCAGTCAACTTCCCACAATAGCCGTCTGCCTGAGTCGCAAAGGCATAATGCCCATCTTCGGACAATGAACCTGCAAAGATATTTCCCTCTGCGTTCTGTTTGGCGATGGTTTTTGTACGGCTCTCAATCTGATAACCGGTCCCACCCAAATTATAAATCAACGTGCGGGAACCATTTGTCTTCATCACTGGTTCACTGAAACTGTGCTGACGGCTTGCCAGTTCTTTTGCTGAGGAATTGTAGATCGAAAGATCCGTATCGCTCACCACAATGAGTTCCTTATTCACAGAAAGAAAGTTTTTTGGTTCCACAACCGTCCCTGCAATTGGCTGTGGAAATCCATCCCCTACGCCAATGCCTACCACGCGGTCCTGCACCCATTCCATTACTCGGTCAGGGGCCAGATTCTGCCGGTTAAACCACAACAACATTCCAACCACGCTTAAAATCAATATGAGCAGAACCCTATAAACCCATCCAGGAATTTTATGCGTGCGGTTTTGTTTTTCGCGGCGCTTGGCACGCCGTTTGGCAATCTGTTCGGCATGGCGGTCGTGTTTGGCCACATCGATCTCGCCCGTGGCAAAGCGTTTTCCCTGGCTCATACTGGTCCCTCTCCATAAAACACGCGGTTCAGATACAAACCACACGGGGGGGCGGTTGGTCCTGCCGTCGTACGGTCACGTGCAGCCAAAATCTCTGGAATCTGTTCCGGCTGTAACTTATCTTGGGCCACATACAGCAGCGTCCCCACCATGATCCGCACCATGTTGTACAAAAAGCCATCGGCCGCCACAGTAAAGGTCACTAAACCCCCATCCCTCTGAATGTTTGCGCGCGTAACCGTCCGGCACATATCGCCGCGTTCGCGGGCATCCGACGTACAGAACGATGTAAAGTCATGCCTTCCAATATAATGGGCTGCCGCTGCATTCATCCGGTCTAAATCCAAAGGATACCAATAATGAAGCGCCCGGTTCCGCAGGAAAGGATTGCGGACCGGTTCGTTCCAAATCTTATAAATATACTCCTTGCCGAGGCAGGAATAGCGCGCATGGAAATCCATTGGCACCTCCCGGCAGTCCTGTACGGCAATGTCTTCTGGCAAAAAGTGATTTAAAGCGTTGAGCAACCGCTCACAGGGAATGGAATGTGCTGTTTTCAGGCTGATACAGTACTGATTGGCATGCACACCCGAATCCGTACGGCTGCATCCCTTGATTTCCGGCTTCTCTGCGGTGATCTTGAAAAGCGCCTCTTGGAACACCTGTTGCACCGAAACCGCATTATTTTGAATTTGCCAACCATGGTACTGTGCGCCATCGTAACAGAGTGTCAACAAAAGATTGCGCATACGCTTTTCCTCCTCTCGGGAATGATAACATCACAAAGTTGCCGGCACAAATAGGTTTAATACGATAACCAGAGCACAAATTGCCACCGAGATTGCAATCGCCCAGCCGTCGCGTGTGGCCATATGCAGCTGTTTCATCTTAGTCCGGCCTTCCCCTCCATGATAGCAACGACACTCCATTGCCATGGCCAAATCATATGCCCGGCGGAAGGAAGACACAAAAAGGGGAATCAAGATCGGAATCAGCGCCTTGATCCGCTGCATCAGCCCACCGCTTTCCAGATCGGCGCCGCGCGCCTTCTGTGCGCTCATGATCTTGTCCGTCTCTTCAAGAAGCGTTGGGACAAAGCGCAGTGCAATGGTCATCATCATGGCAATTTCGTGGACTTTGACATGCAACACCTTTAACGGCCGCATAATGCGCTCTAAAGCGTCTGTCAACTCTGTAGGCGTCGTTGTAAAGGTCAGCACAGCGCTGAAAAGGATCAAACTCATGATACGGATTGCAATAAAAATCGCATTTTGAATGCCGTTCATAGTGATCTGCATAAAACCGAACAGCGTCACCAACGGCTCTCCTGTCCCATAAAACAGGTTCAGGACACCGGTAAAAATGACGATAAACAGCACTGCTTTCAGGCTCTTAAAGTATTGCTTGACCGGAACCCCGGAACTCACCATCACGCCTATTTCCAGCGCGATCATGAGAAATAATCCGGCAAAGTTGCGCGCAACAAAGACAAATACAATAAATAAAAAGGTCAAGATAACCTTAATTCGCGGGTCCAAACGATGGATCACCGATTTGGCGGGAAAATACTGTCCCAGAGTGACGTCTCTAACCATGCGTGCGTCCTCCTTCCTCCAACAGAGGCATCAGCTGTTTGATCGCCTGTTCCAACGTAAGGGCCGTTCCCACCGGATACCCATCCTTTTTCAACATTCCAAGAATCTTTGTGATCTGTGGAACCCGCAACCCCATCTGCTCTAGCTCTTCCCCACGCGCAAAAACGTTCTCCGTCTCATCAAACATGGCCGCCTTTCCCGCGTTCATCACCAGAATCCGATCCGCGGTTCGCGCAATATCCTCCATGCTGTGGGAAACCAGAAGAATTGTATTGTGTCGAACCTCGTGATAATTCACAATCTGCGACAAAAGCACATCGCGGCCGCGCGGGTCCAATCCCGCTGTAGGCTCGTCCAAAATCAAAACGTCCGGGTCCATTGCAATCACGCCGGCAATCGCCGCACGGCGTTTTTCCCCGCCGGAAAGCTCAAAGGGGCTTTTTTCCAGAAGTTCATCTTTCAATCCGACAAATTTCGCCGCATCGCGCGCTCGTTTTTCAATTTCTGCCGGCTCAAGCCCCATATTGGACGGCCCAAAGGAGATATCCTTTAAGACGGTTTCCTCAAAAAGTTGGTGTTCCGGGTACTGAAACACCATCCCCACCCGAAAGCGTACTGCCCGAATTTTTTTGGGTTCCGCCCAGATGTCTTTCCCGTCCAGCAGGACTGTCCCCGAGGTTGGGCGCAAAAGTCCATTGAGTTGCTGAATCAACGTAGATTTTCCAGAGCCGGTATGCCCGATCACGCCAATGAACTCTCCCTGCTCAATGGAGAGGTTCACATGGTCCACCGCCATCTTCTCAAATGGCGTGCCCGTTCCATATGTGTATGTCAGGTCCCTTGTCTCGATAATCGCCATAGTGCTTTCTCCAAACCTCCGTCAGATTCCGTTTCATACGGATACCTGCGGATCTATTTTATTTTTTGCCGGAAAATTCGTCGCCAACCGGCTCTTTTAAAATCCGCTCCAATGCAGCCACGCAGTCCTCTTCATTGAGTACACACTCCGGCAGCGGATAACCGCTTGCGCGCAAGCGGTAAATCAGCTCCGTGGCCTGTGGAACATCCAGCTTATGTTTTTTCAGCAATTCCACATGTGCGAATACTTCTTCCGGTGTTCCCTGCAATAGAATCTGCCCGTTATCCATCACAACCACCCGGCTTGCCTGCACTGCTTCGTCCATGTAGTGGGTAATCAGAACAATTGTGATCCCCTTTTCTTGATTCAGCTTATGGATGGTCCGCAGTACCTCTTCCCGTCCACGCGGGTCCAGCATGGCCGTTGGTTCGTCCAGCACGATGCATTCCGGTTGCATGGCGATGATCCCCGCAATAGCGATGCGTTGCTTTTGGCCACCCGAAAGTTTATAAGGTGCGTTGAGGCGGTAATCGTACATTTCCACAGCCTTAAGGGCGTCGTCCACACGGCGGCGAATCTCTTCGGGCGCTATGCCGAGATTCTCCGGGCCAAACGCCACATCCTCCTCGACAATGCTGGCCACCAACTGGTTGTCTGGGTTCTGTAGCACAAGGCCCACGCGGCGGCGAATCTCATATAAAAGGCTTTCGTCCAGCGTGTCCATCCCCTCCACATACACCCTGCCGCCGGCAGGCAGCAGCATGGCATTGAACATCTTGGCGATGGTGGATTTTCCAGAACCGTTGTGTCCCAAAAGTGCGACGAACTCCCCCTTCTTGATCTCCAGGTTCACACCCTTGAGTACCTCATGCACCTGGCGGGTTTCGCCGTCTTCCACCTCATCGTAGGTGAATTTTAGGTCCTTTGTTTGTATAAAAGCCATCTGTTTTTACTCCCTGTATTGAGCGATTGCGTCAACCGCCGCCTATTTTGCCCACTTTTCGGGCGTATCCAACCATTCCTGCACCCAAGCAAAATACTGCCCCACATGCAGTCCATCCAGCAAAGCATGATGTCCCTGCACAGAAAGCGGCAAAAGGGTCCGATCTCCCTGGGGAAAATACTTTCCCCAAGAGATTCGCGGAATACTGTCCACCGGATTCATCTGAATGGGATGCGTCAACGAAGTGAAGGAAACCCATGGAATGGATGTCACATACAGAAGGTCATCCCGCCCGGGCTCGTCCTCAATACAGGCGTCCCCATTTTTAGCCGCCTGTGTTCGCGTCCTGGCATCTGCCACAAATGCGTGGAAGTCCTCCTGCCACGGTATTGCTACATAGCTAAAGGTATCGTGCCGGGTAAGCACCGTGACAGAGGGCGTCACCTCGTCGTGCTCCACAATATCCTCCCCTCGAATACGGTAGCGAAACTCCGGTATCGCGTTGGCCGCCCGGCTTGCCACATAGAGGAACGCTGCGAAGAAGGAAAGCTTCTGCTGTTTCACAAAGTGTGAAAATAGCGTAATGTCCATATTGGCACAAAGATTAAAATGGGGATAACTAAAGGTACGAAAGTAGTCAAAATGATCCTTTCGGCTCCAATGCGCCTTGTCAATATACTTCATTTCACACTCTCCCAAATCCAAAATGTTAAAATTTAGTAAAATAATACTATCTGTTGTCGAATTAAGACTCCCAAATAGCTGTACTTCCACAAGGAAGAACCAACCCACTCTCCGTAACCGGCAGGCCGATCTCTCCGGAGGATACCTTCCCGCCAAAACGTTTTTGCAATAACACCCCCAGCAAGTATTCCATTACAGCTGGGGACAAACCTGTCGTGTAGGAATTCAGCAAAAAGAACAGCGGATTTTCAGACATAATCGGTATACACATTTCTACTAGCGCATACAGCTGTTCTTCCAGCTTCCAAACTTCCCCGCCGGGGCCGCGGCCATAGGAAGGCGGGTCCATGATGATCCCTTCGTAGTGATTGCCACGGCGCTGCTCTCTCTGAACAAATTTCATGCAATCATCCACCAGCCAGCGAACCGGCCGGTCCGCCAGACCGGAGGCCGCCGCGTTCTCCTTCGCCCAGGCAACCATCCCTTTCGAAGCATCCACATGGCAAACTTGCGCTCCTGCCTTTGCACAGGCGAGCGAGGCCGCCCCCGTATAACCAAACAGGTTTAAAACCTTTATAGGGCGGCCCGCCGCGCGGATTTTTTTCATAGCAAAATCCCAGTTCACTGCCTGCTCTGGAAAGATTCCCGTATGCTTAAAGCCCATTGTTTTGAGCTGGAAGGTCAATTCTCCGTAGCGAATCTTCCACATGGATGGAACTTTTTGATACTCCTGCCAACGGCCGCCGCCCGTATTCGAACGTTGATAACGCGCATGCGCTTCCCGCCAAAGCGGGTTTTTGCGCGGCGTATTCCATATGATCTGCGGGTCCGGCCGGATGAGGATGATATTGTCCCATCGTTCTAACCGCTCTCCACCGGATGTATCGATCAATTCATAGTCCTTCCATGCTGCCGCTCTCAAAGCAAACCCTCTCTTATCCGTCAATTTTTAATACTATCCGTTATATTTTAAATAGATTCTACAAAATATATCAAGCCAACCGTTCGCGGAGAACATCTGCCACCGAATTTGCGAGCACATTGATGTACTCCAGGTCCTCCCCTTCAATCATCACGCGCAGAAGCGGTTCGGTTCCCGAAGGACGCACAACAATCCGTCCGCTGGTTCCAAGCTTCTCTTTTGCCTTCTCAATCGCATCTTTCACTTCGCTGTCTGTATAGAAGTGCAGTTTTCCTTCCGGCCCCACCTGCACATTGACAATCACCTGTGGATAGCGGGTCATCAATGTTGCCAAACTGGAAAGCCTTGCCTCACGGCGGTGTACAATGCTCAACAGCTGAGCCGCTGTCAGCTGGCCATCTCCCGTCGTGGCGAAATCCAAGAAAATAACATGGCCGCTCTGCTCTCCGCCAAAATTATACCCTTCCAGCTGCATTTCTTCCAACACATAGCGGTCGCCCACTTTCGTGGCTTCAAAATGCAGGCCATTTTCGTCACAAAAACGTGTGAAACCCATATTGGTCATAATGGTACCCACAACGGTGTTTTTCGCCAGCTTGCCGCGCGACTTCATATCCGCAGCGCAAATTGCCATCACGAAGTCTCCATCTACCAGCTGGCCCTTGTCGTCTACCGCGAGGCAGCGGTCTGCATCCCCATCAAATGCAATCCCTGCATCCAGATGGTTCTCTTTGACAAAGCTCATCAGATTTTCCATATGTGTAGAACCGCAGTTGTCATTGACATTCACACCGTTGGGCTGATTGGCCAACATATGGCATTCTGCCCCCAATTCCGAAAAGAGTAATTCCGCGGTGCGGGACGCCGCGCCATTTGCACAATCGATGGCAATGCGCATACCGGTCAACGCAAACGGAACCGTACTCTTGATGTGATCTACATAATCGCGCACTACATTGGGCGCTGAAGTGACGCTTCCGATGTCACCTGCCGTGGGAACCGGAGGGGTATCCGCATGATCGAGCACAATCGCCTCAATCTGCTCTTCGAGCGCATCCGGCAGCTTATATCCATCCCCGCTAAATATTTTGATGCCATTAAATTCACACGGATTATGGGAAGCTGTCAGCATAACGCCTGCGTCCGCCTTATACTTGCCCACTAAGAAGGCGACAGCCGGGGTCGGTACCACACCAAGCTGTACGACGTTCGCCCCTACACTGCACAATCCCGCTGTAATGGCGTTTTCCAACATATCGGAGGAAATGCGCGTATCTTTTCCGATCAAGATTTTGGGATGCCGGTGGTTGTTGTCCGTCAACACCATGGCTGCAGCCCGGCCAATGTTCATTGCCATTTCACAGGTGAGTTCCGAATTTGCGACGCCTCTGACGCCGTCCGTGCCAAAAAGTCTGCCCATTTTCTTAACACACTCCTTAAAATCGTTCCCTTAACGGGTGTCGTCTGAATTGCGGATATTCCGAAACCGGTCTTTTCTCCTATTGTAACGGTTCTTCTCCGAAAACCTCGTCGCAATCCCACACGTCTGACCGGGAAACGTTGAAATGCGAACCACACGGGGCGATTTTATAAATGGGCGGCAAACTTCCGTCCACTTGTAAAACCGTCCTGAGCTTATAAATCCAACAGTGGCAGGACATGGATAACCGGCTCCTCATAAGGATGCAGCCTGCGAACCAGCTCCACCGCCTGTGCAGCCAACTTTCGCGGGCAGACCACCTCCAGCTTGCACTCCGCTCCATGGCAAAGTACGCCAACGGTTCCATCGTATGGACTGGCTCCTGAAAGGGGACGCCAAGTGCCGGTGACCGTAACGACCGATGAACAGTTGTCATACGCCCCAACACGACATGCCCCCAAATCGTTCAACGCCATCCGAAGGCGGTCAAGATCTTTTTCGGGCACATAGATTTCAAGCTTCACACGAGAGAATTCCAAAAACATGTTCCTTTCTGTAACTCGCCTGATCCCCTATCCGGCGCCGGAACGGATTTTCCTTTGTACAAGGGGATACGTCCGATTCTGCTTCCATTCATACGCTTCCATCTGGAAATCGTACCAGCCGTGCAGCTCTCCCAAGATGCGCAAAGCGACAACTTTTCTCACTCTCTTTCGGAGCGGCGAATCGGATAAACGTATTGGCCTGGCACTTCTTTGATGCAATTCCCTACAAATGGCGGGATCATCTACAGGGCAAACATCTGCTCCTTATATACCAGCCGCTTGGGTCCTCTTCTCACTCCACAACGATATGTCCTTCTCTATAGGCGCTTCAAAAACCAATCCTTCCATGCATGTACTTCAAAGGAATCCTCGCTATTCAGGATTTCTGAACAAACACTCCTATCATTCGTGTAGGCTCCACTAAAAAAGCCGACAAAAATCGAAGCCCCATGGCGGACGAAATGGAACATAACAAGTGATTTCAACCCGCACCCTCTGTACGGAGGGCGACGCTATTGTCCCCCAAGCCCCGCATAACTATCATCATATTTCAACCCGCACCCTCCGCATGGAGGGTGACATCGAAGATGCTGATGCCAATGGTGTGGCTATGTGGATTTCAATCCACACCCTCTGTGCGGAGGGCGGCTGGTAGGCATGTAAGATGACTCATACCGCCCACCGTTTCCATTCAAAATCGCAACCTCCGCATAGAAGGGGGCTCTACCGAGATGAATCTGCACAGACGGGGTGCAGAGATCAAACCCACACCCGTTCATGCCGCGATCGATCCGTTTAAAGGCATGATTCCAAATCCCTTTTCCCGGCGACTATCCGGCCAAACGGCCTTGTAGGGATGATGCACAAACCCCATGCCGTCTCCATTCGTGTAATTCATTGGGGGGCAAGACACCGTAACCATGTCCCATCAAAATCGGTACTAGTAAAAGCCCTATAATGAGCTTCATATCGAGTCCAGCCTTTCATCTCCTGTCACTTCTCATGCTTTCTCCATATCCGTAAACAGGTATTTCATACACCAACAGAAGCATTCTCTGCTGTTGTGAGATCATCACTGGCCATTTCTCGTTTTGCTCACAAACGAAAACGCCCTACCCTCCTGAGCAGAACCGTGGGTTCTCATTTTGCTAACACATACAATTGAACGAAAAGCTTTCATCGCAAACACTGTGTTTACGGCGTCCAATCATCCATCCGCCTGGCTATTCGTTGGGTGCGCCGCTCCTAGAATCCGATTCCCTGGTCCAATCAAAAAAACTCTGTTGGGGCGTTTGCTCTCCTGGGGGTGTGAGTCCCAAATGCAGATATGCCGCCCGCGTAACGCAACGGCCTCTTGGAGTTCGGTTCAGAAAGCCAATCTGCATCAAGTACGGCTCATAAACATCCTCAATTGTGACCGCCTCTTCCCCGATGGCTGCAGCCAGTGTTTCCAATCCGACCGGCCCGCCATTGTAATAACGGATCATTGCACTGAGCATACGCCGGTCGTTGGCATCCAAACCAATTTCATCTACTTCCAGTCGGTCCAACCCTACTTTTGCAGACTGGTAAGTGATTACCCCGTCCGTCATCACCTGTGCAAAGTCCCTTACGCGCCGGAGCATCCGGTTGGCAATACGCGGTGTTCCTCTCGAACGAGAAGCGATCTCCAGCGCGCCATCCGCTTCAATCGGAATTCCCAAAATCCGTGCACTCCGCGTGACGATCTTTGCCAACTCCTGTGGAGAATACATTTCCAAACGAAGCACCACGCCAAAACGGTCTCGCAATGGAGCGGAAAGCTGCCCCGCGCGTGTGGTAGCACCCACCAGCGTAAACTTCGGAAGCGGCAAATGATAGGACGCTGCCATCTGTCCTTTGCCGGTGATAATATCCAGCGCATAATCTTCCATAGCCGGGTAAAGGATTTCCTCCACACTGCGCGACAGGCGGTGCACTTCGTCGATAAAGAGCACATCGCCGGGATTCAAATTGGTCAGTAGTGCAGCCAAATCCCCCGGCTTTTCAATTGCCGGGCCGGAAGTAATACGCAGATTGACGTTCAACTCGTTGGCGATGATCCCCGCCAAAGTCGTCTTTCCCAAACCTGGCGGCCCATACAGAAGGACGTGATCCAACGATTCTTTCCGCTGTTTCGCCGCTTCAATAAAAATCGCTAGATTTTCTTTTACCTTATCCTGCCCGATGTATTCTTCTAGCGTCCGCGGACGAAGAGGATTTTCTACCTCTGCGTCTTCGGGGGCGTACTCCGGCGCAACCATCCGGTTTTCAAAATCCATCTCATTTTCATATTCCATCGGTTCGCCTCACCGCCCTTTCAACGATTTTTTCCAAATTCTTTTAATGCCAAACGAATCAATTCTTCTGTAGGCAGACTACTGTCAAATTTCGCTACAACGGACGCTGCATCCGTCGGCGTATATCCCAACACAGACAGAGCATTGACGGCATTCGCTGCATTGCCCGCAGCAGACGGAACGCCTCCAGCGGGGGCGAAGCCCTCCAATACACCGCCGCCCATCTTTTTCACCTTGTCTTTAAGCTCCAGGACAATTCGCTGCGCCAACTTCGCCCCTACGCCGTTGGCGCGGGTCAACGATTTGCTGTCGCCAGACGCGGCAGCCATCGCCACCTGCTCTGGCGAAAGCTCGCTTAAAATCGCCAGTCCAACCTTCGGGCCGACCCCGGAAACCGCAGTCAACATTTTAAAGCAATTCAATTCCATCATCGTTGCAAAACCAAACAGGTCCAACGCATCCTCACGAACGTTCAAAAGGGTGTAAAGCTTAACCTGTTCGCCAAGCTGCGGCATGGCGCGTTGGGTGCTCAGCGTGGTAAAGCACTTAAAGCCCACCCCTCCGCACTCAACCACCGCGAACCCCGGCTCCATATGCGTCAATGTTCCTTTGATACTATAAAACATACCATTCTCCGTTTATCTCAAGATCTGCGCCTCAACAGCATCGATTGCCGCAGAGGCGAGCCCGCTGCCTGCCCATGGCAAATTGCCATGGCGAGCGCATCCGCTACGTCGTCCGGCTTCGGGATTTGCTGCAAGCACAGCAGCCGCCGGGTCATCTCCATCACCTGCGGTTTGAGGGCTTGTCCATAACCAGTCACCGCCTGCTTGACCTGCAACGGCGTGTACTCATAGACCGGCACGCCCGCTTTTTGAATGGCCAACCGGATCACACCGCGCGCCTCTGCCACACCGATCGCCGTAGTTTTGTTGTTCTTAAAATATAGCTTTTCAATACTGACGGCATCCGGTTTCCATTTTTGCAGCACCTCTGCCATCGCATCGAATATGATCTCCAAACGGCGGCTAAAATCTTCCCCCGCCTTGGTGACGATGGCCCCATGTTCCAACGGAACAAAACGTCCATTTTGTGCACGGATAATCCCGTACCCTACAATTGCATAGCCCGGATCAATTCCCAGTATGACCATTTTATCTCCAATTCCATGAAAGAGTTTCCATAATATCCGCCTTATTATAGCACATCCGTTCCAATTAGAAAAGGGGAAAAGCATATGGCAAAACCGCATGGAACCTGCGTTTTTCAGAAATATCTGGGTACGATACAGGAGAAAAGACTGTTCTGCGCATAAGATTTGTTCGTTCGCACAAAAATGATTGCATTCTTATTAAATTAGTGTATAATTAGCATATAGTCCCATCAAGAAGTCGAATGGAAAGGGGTTTCCCAGCATGTTGGAAAAAGTCAATTTAAAAGCATCAATCACAAAAGAGGAATACAAAAAAGAGGCTTCTTCCCTCAAAGAAGAGCTTTCTTCCCTACAACAGCTTGTTAAGCAAAATAAACTCCCTGTCATTATCGTGTTTGAAGGGTGGGGTTCCGCTGGAAAGGGGAGCCAGATTGCAAATCTGATTCTAAACTTCGATCCACGCGGCTCCAAGGTTTATTCCAACATTGCTCCAACCGAACTGGAAAAACGCGAACCCAACCTGTGGCGTTATTGGAAAATTATCCCTGGCGGTAGAGAAATTGCAGTTATGGATCGCAGCTGGTACCAGGAAATCTCCGTGCTTCGCCTTGAGGACGATGTAGACGATGTAACCAACCTGCGCCGGATGAACGATATCAATACCTTTGAACGGCAGCTTGCGGACAACGGTTATTTGATCTTGAAATTCTTCCTGCATATCAGCCAGAAGGAACAGCGGGAACGCTTGGAAAACCTCGCGAATTCCAAAAACACCGAATGGCGCGTCACACAGCAGGACTGGAAACGCAATAAACAGTACGACCGCTACTATCGTGTGTTTGATGAAATGTTGGAATACACCAACACCACGTACGCGCCATGGCACGTTGTGGCAAGTACAGACCGTTTGCATGCCGAACTTGAGATTTACCGCACGGTGATCGATGGGATTCAAACGGCGTTAGCTCTGAAACAACACCGCAAGGAGCACCCCGTTACCCCGGCGAATATCATTCTTCCCGGCAATTTTACATTTGTCCCCATGCCGAAGCTAAAGGATGTCTCTCTTGACAAGACTATCACGGATGAGAAATATAAAAAACAGCTCAAAAAGCTCCAAGAGGAACTGAGCGAGTTGCACAACAAAATTTATCGCAAGCGCGTGCCCGTCGTCGTTTGTTATGAGGGTTGGGACGCCGCCGGAAAGGGCGGAAATATCCGTCGTGTTGCAGCAGCGCTTGACCCGCGTGGGTACGAGGTTGTCCCCATCGCAGGGCCGACTGCTCCGGAGCTTGCACATCACTATCTTTGGCGGTTTTGGACACGCTTGCCAAAAGATGGGCATATCGCCATTTTCGACCGTACATGGTATGGCCGCGTGATGGTGGAACGCATTGAAGGGTTCTGCTCCACGGAGGACTGGCAGCGGGCCTATCGGGAGATCAATGAATTTGAACGGGAGCTCTACGACTGGGGCGCTGTCGTCGTAAAATTCTGGTTGCATATCGACCAGGATGAACAGCTTCGCCGTTTTAACGACCGTCAAAATACGCCCTCCAAACAGTGGAAGATCACTGAAGAGGATTGGCGTAACCGCGAGAAATGGGATCAATACGAAGAGGCCGTCGATGACATGTTGCGCTATACATCTACCGATTTCGCCCCATGGCATATTATTGAATCCCAAAACAAAAAATATGGCCGCATCAAGGCCTTAAAAATTTTAATTGAGGCGATCAAAGACCGTTTATAAAAAGGGAGTATGCCCGGAAAGAATAGGCTTTCTTGGCGGCGTACCCTGTTTGGATAAGGATGGCAATAGGAAAGGGCCGGAACCTACACGGGTTCCGGCCCTTTCCTTGTTTAAGAAATTCCGCCATATTAAGCAGGTGTACGCAAAAATGTGAAAGATCGTCTTTCAGTATACTATCATATCATTTTTTGGCAGCCTGCTCTTATTATGTCAATAAATTTCACCTAAAACATTCATCCGCCCTTTCCTGAGCGTGACATTCCCCAAAGCCTGTTCAAAGAAGAAACCAGTAAAATTCCGAGCGCCAAAGCCCCGGCGATTCCCAAAGTGTGTAGTCCTGTCTCCAAAAACATTTGGGTATTTCCGGCGATGCAGTACTCCATCGTATAATAGATTCCACCGCCCGGCACCATGGGCAACAGAGCGATCAACAAATAGCCGGTTACTGGCACCTTATGAATACGAGCCATAATCTCTGAATAAACCGTGATCGCCACTGTCGCAATAAAAAACTGTACGATGTCATTTTGTAGTGGACGGAATAAAAGATATACAAACCAGCCAATTGCACCGCCAAGAGAGGTAAAGAAGATCCGTTTTCCCCGCACATTGAAGACAATACAAACGGCCATACAGGCGACAAACCCATAAAAGCAGGGCAAATATACGTCCATTCTCACACCCCCCAAATCAACCTTGGCACCATGAGCGCAATACCGGCGCCGATGGCAATCGCGGTTGCAACTAGCAGCGATTCTACAAAACGGATCAGTCCCGCAATCAAGTCCCCCGCCATGATGTCTCGCATAAAGCTGGTAATGACAATTCCAGGAACCAGATTCATCAAAGCACCGATGATAATTTTGTCCAAATTCGCGCCAAATCCCATTTGAACAGCAAACATAGCAATAGCCGCCGCGGTACAGCTTGCAACGATGTTGGTAAAAAATGCGTTTGCCTGAAAGCGTCCCATCAAGGAGTTCACCAGTTTTACACCTGCACCACAGAAAAGTGAACAGAATGCGTCCGCCAAAGTCCCCCCATAGAACAGCGTAAAGGAGAATGCGACCATCGCAAAGGCGGCCACTTGCGTCCCAAAATCGTAAACCGGGCGGCGGTTGATTGTTTCAATCTCTTCCTGAATACTTCCCACATCCGGGCACAGGCGGCAAATACGGCGGCATAAGTCATTTGCACGGTCTACTTTGTCCAGGTCTGTCACACGTGTATACAGGCGCTTGATTCTGGTGATCGATTTTCCTTCCGGCGTTGTGATCGTTACAAAAATACAAGTGGGAATGGCAAAAATCTCGCCGGTATCCACCCCATAGGCACGAAAAATGCGCTGCATGGAATCCTCCACGCGATAGATTTCCGCGCCGTTGCGCAGCAGCAGATACCCAACTTCTGTTGCAGCGCTAATTAAATCATCGTAATTCACACTCCCGCCCCCTGACCATTGCGTTTGTTGTAATATAGTAAAATACAAACTTAGTTTTTAAAAATTATATAATTATATATTT
>ENA-ORMO01000926-ORMO01000926.1-human-gut-metagenome-genome-assembly--contig:-NODE-926-length-36557-cov-13.082242_pt1 | contig 36557 bp, 17 predicted proteins | sample MGYA00242106_ERZ509001 | MGnify/ENA primary metagenome ERZ509001 (study PRJEB26280, sample SAMEA2338736) | human gut metagenome | biome: human gut; feature: human-associated habitat; material: faeces...
TGCCTTACAAGCAGAGGGTCGGGGGTTCGAATCCCTCAGCTCCCACAACTGAAAATCAGCCACTTACAGTAATGCAAGTGGTTTTTTTGTTCCGGGAGCATAGCTCAGTTGGTTTAGAGCGCCTGCTCGACAAGCAGGAGGTCTGCGGTTCAAATCCGCATGTTCCCACCAATGAAAATCAGACAGTTGCAGAAATGCAGCTGTCTTTTTTTGTGTGTGCTATTCTCGTGTATTTCAGCGTTTTTCAGCTGCCGGGTTAAGCCGGAAGTCAAACCGGGAAACTACTTGGCGACAACTGTGCGCATTCTGTGCTGCAAGTCAAAAATGCTTGCATACGGAGCAGATCCGTTGATGACTCGGTGGTCAATGCGTTGGTTGTGGATGGCGAAGCCGTCTTGGAAAATGGAAATCGGTGAGGCGGGAAGGGGCGATCTGTTTTCCTCGGGTTGTCCCGGGAAAATAGCTATTCCGGGGTTTATGAGGCAGAAAAGATGGCAAAGGCGTTGTACCGAGCGGGAGCCGGTGCCTTATGCCATTCGAGACGCCTAAAACAACCCGATCTATCTCCTTCCCGAACTTTTATTCCGGCATAGTTGCAAATCTCATTTTTTTGATTTAAATTTATATGCGGAATAATACATAGTACTTAATAAATCCGGGTTCGTTTGCCGTCGATCGGTTGTCGTGCGATTGCAGCGGCCCGGAATGTTTTTATGGCGAGTGGATGGCTCCTGATTTATAATAGTATTGTGTAATATACCCGATTGCGTCACGATCTCACTGTAATAGCCTATGAAATTCATATCGGTACGAAGTACGTTGATATTTATCGTTTGTGCAGGTATCGCGATCTCTTCCCCGGCGCAATCCGGGGCAGCCCTGCCCTTGCCGCCGGATTCGGTTCGGGAGAGGGTTGCGAGCCGGACTCAGATTCAGCTCCGCCTGACGCTCGACAAGGCGATCTATTCGGCGCAAAACCATTCGATCGCCGCGATGGTCGCCAAATATACGTTTCTCTCCTCGTACTGGTCGTTCCGCTCCTACCAGGCGAGCCGGCTTCCGTCGCTCAACCTGAGCGGCGAGGTGCTGAGTTTCGACCGTTCGCTGCGCCTGTTGCAGGATTACGACACCGGAGAGATGCGTTATCTGGAGAACTACAACCTGCAAAACACACTGGGACTCGCCATCCAGCAGAATATCACCCTGACGGGCGGCACCCTCAGGCTCTATTCGTCGCTCAACCGCCTCGACCAGTTCGCCCCCAAGGAATCGAAATCCTATTATTCGCAGCCTATCACGCTTTCCTATACCCAGCCGCTCTTTGCCTACAACAGCTTCAGGTGGAACAAGAAGATCGCCCCGAAAGAGTACGAACTGGCCAAACGCACCTACATCGAAGCCATGGAGGACATCACGGTGCAGGCCGTGAGTTACTATTTCAGCTTGCTGCTGAGCAAAACCAGGCATACCATCGCCGTCAAGAACTACGGCAATACCAAATCCCTCTATTCCATCGCCGAAGAGCGGTTGAAACTGGGGAGCATCACCAACGACGAGCTGCTCCAGTTGCAATTGCGCATGCTCAACGACAGCCTGGCGATCAACGATACGGCACTGGCCGTCCGCGAACAGCGTATGCGGTTCAACTCTTACCTGCGTTACAGCGAGAACGTCGATATAGACCCGGTGTTAGACGACCGTATCCCCGCCATCGAGATCGACTATGCGACCGTACTGGACAAGGCCCTGGAAAATTCGTCGTTCAATGCCAGCAACCAACTGCGGACGCTCAATGCCGAGGCGGGCATCGCCAAGGCCAAGGCCGAACGGGGCGCTACGGCTACGATAAATGCCCGGTTCGGATTGTCCCAGACCGGCGAGGAGTTCCGGACGGCCTATTCGAACCTGCTCGACCAGGAGGTCATCGGACTCCAGTTTTCCATCCCGCTTTTCGACTGGGGCATGGGCAAGGGCCGTGTCCGCATGGCCAAGGCGAGGGCCGACATGGTGCGCAACCAGATCGAGCAGGACGAAACCGATTACCGGCACACAATCTATACGCTCATCGAACAATTCCACAACCAGCGGAACCAATGCGTCGTGGCCGCCCGGGCACGGGAGGTCGCTGAAAGCCGCTATGCCATCGCGATGGAGAATTTCAGGCGGGGGACGGTGTCCGTTACGGACATGAATACAGCGCAGACCGAAAAAGACCAGGCCAGCCAGACCTACGTGTCGGCGCTGGCCGATTTCTGGAACTACTATTACTCGCTGCGCCGCAAGACCCTCTACGACTTCATTTCCCACACCGATATCAGCGTCGAGTTCGACCGCCTCATCGAAGAATAACCCTTGCCATGAAACAACACTACCTTTATCTGCTTTGTGCAGCGCTCCTCGCGGGCTGCGGCAAAACGAAGAACGCAAAGACCGATGCGGCACAGGATCGCATGCAGCACCGTATCGAACACAACGAAGTCACGGTGGATACGCTGCAAAGGCGCGACTTCATGCGGGAACTGATCAGCAACGGACGGCTGGCAGCCTCGAAGCGCAGCACGCTCTCCTTCGAGGTTTCGGGGACAATCGCGGCGATCGATGCGAAGAACGGATCCCGCGTAGGCGCCGGGGAGCCGATCGCCCGCATCGATACGAGCGACTACGCCCTTCAGCTGCACAAGGCGCAGCTGGCATTGGACAAGGCGCGGCTGGGGTTTTACGACGTATTGGTCGGACAGGGGTACCAGGCCGGCGACACGGTCACCCCTCCGGCCGGGGTCATGCAGCTGGCACGCATCCGCTCGGGGTATGCCGATGCCACGGCATCGCTGCTCAGCGCCCGCCGCAGCCTGGCTCACTGTACCCTGCGGGCTCCCTTTGCGGGAAAGGTCGCCGATGTGGAACAGCAGGTCTATGAGAAATCGAAAGGCGAATTCTGCACCCTGCTGGACGACAGCCGGCTGGACGTCCGCTTCTCTGTCCTCGAATCCGAATACGGGTTGCTCCGTCCGGGGCAGGAGATCGGCGTCAGCCCGTTCGCCGACCTGCGCAAGGAGGTGAAAGGACGCATTACGGCGATCAACCCTTCGGTCGATGTGCACGGACAGGTGCAGGTCGATGCCGAAGTGGTCAACGACGGCACGCTGGCCGACGGGATGAACGTCCGGGTGGCGGTGCGGCAAAAGGTGCCCGGGCAACTGGTCGTGCCGAAGAGCGCGGTGGTCATCCGCGACAATCTCGAAGTGCTGTTCCGCTACAAGGACGGCCGGGCGCAATGGACTTACGTACATACCTCGCTTGCCAACAGCCGGGAGTATGTGGTCGAAGCGAATCTGAACCGCGGGGCGGAACTCAACCCCGGCGACCTGGTGATCGTTTCGGGGAACCTGAATCTGGCCGACGGCTCAGAGGTCTTGCTCGGCGGGAAACAATAACACCGCACCCATGCTACGCAAACTTCTCGACCGGCCTATCGCCGTGACGATGATCGCCGTCGTCCTGCTCATCCTGGGCATCGTCAGCAGCCGCCTGCTGCCTGTGTCGCTCGTGCCGGATGTCGACGCGCCGTATATCACGGTGCAGATCCCCGCGCAGGGACTTTCGGCCCGGCAGCTGGATGAAACCGTCATCACCCCGCTGCGGCAGCAACTCATCCAGTTGTCGCAGTTGACCGACCTGCGCAGCGAGGCCCGCGAAGGAAACGGCATTATCCGCCTGACCTTCGAGCAGGGCTCGGACATCGACTACCTGTTCATCGAAGTGAACGAGAAGATCGACCGTTCGACGACCTCCCTGCCCCGCGACGTGGAGCGCCCGAAGGTAATCAAGGCGAGCGTCACCGACATCCCGGCCTTCTATATCAACCTCACCGTGCGGGGGGAGCGATCGGCCGGGTTCCGGGACGAACTGCATCCCGTATCCGACCGGTTCGCGGCGCTGAGCCGTTTTGCTTCGCAGGTCATCACCAAGCGCATCGAGCAGTTGCCCGAGGTGGCTATGGTCGACCTGAGCGGCACCGTTGCCCCGGAGCTGCTGGTTATCCCCGACGAGGCGAAACTCCGCCAGGCGGGCATCACCATCGCCGCCGTCGAAGGGGCGTTGCGCCGGGCGAACGTAACCCTGGGGAGCCTTGCCATCCGGGACGGGGAATACCAGTACAACGTGAAATTCCGGTCGGCGATAAACGGAAGGAAGGATATAGAGGATATTTTTCTGAAAATCAACGGCCGGTTGTTCCGCCTCAAGGAACTGGCTGCGGTCGTCGAGCATCCCCGCAAACGGCAGGGCATGGTGTTTTCGGACGGCCGCAACGCCGTGTCGCTGGCGGTCGTCAAGCAGGCGGACGCCCGGATGTCGAAGCTCAAGGACGAGCTCGACAAGCAACTCCGGCAGTTCCGTTACGACTATCCGGACGTGGAATTCACCGTCACGCGCGACCAGACCGAACTGCTCGATTATTCGATCTCGAATCTGGTGAACAACATCATCACGGGGGCATTGCTGGCCTGCGTCATCATCTTCTTTTTCATGCGCGACATGAAGTCGCCGATGCTGATGATCCTGACGATTCCCGTGACGCTGATTGTCTCGATCCTGGTTTTCTACCTGCTGCATATCTCGATCAACATCATCTCCCTGTCGGGACTGGTGCTGGGCATCGGTATGATGGTCGACAATTCGATCATCGTCATCGACAACATCACGGCCCGCTGGATACGCGGGGAGCAGCTGGCCGGTGCCGTCACGCAGGGCACCAAGGAAGTCATGGTTCCCATGCTGTCGTCCGTGCTGACGACCTGCGCGGTATTCGTCCCGCTGATCTTCCTCAACGGCATGGCGGGGGCGCTCTTCTACGACCAGGCGATGGCCGTAGCCATCACGCTGTTCGTCGCCTACGGGGTCTCCGTCACACTGTTGCCGGTTTATTACCGCTGGTGGTACAGCCGGCAGCAGGCCTTCCGGCCTACGCCGTGGCTCGCGTTCTTCTCCTTCGACCGGATCATCGACAGGTACGACGTCATCCTGAAATGGTTTTTCCGCCGTCGCGGGCTGATGTGGGGCATTTATGTCGTCGCGGTACTGGGGCTGGCGGGACTCTTTTGGGTGATCGACAAGGAACGGCTGCCGGCGATGACTTACAGCGACATGTTAGTCCGCATCGATTGGAACGACCGCATCTCGGCCGAGGAGAACGCCCGCAGGACGGAAAACCTCGTCGCCTCGCTGGGGGATCGCATCCTTCAATCCACGGTCATGGCGGGCGTCCAGCAGTTCGTCCTTTCGCATACCGAGGAGAACGGGGTAGCCGAGGCCACGGTTTACCTCAAGTGCCATGAACCGGACGACGTGGCACCCGTTCAGGATGCCATCCGCGGCTATCTGGCGGCGAACGCCCCTGCGGCCCGCTGTTCGTTCGGCGTTTCGGGCAACGTATTCGACATGATCTTCGCCGAGCGGGAAGCCGTGCTTACCGCACGCCTGCGTTCGACGACCGGGCGCAGTGCCGACCCGGAACAGTTGCAACGGCTGCTCGGCCGCATACGGGATGCGCTGCCGGGGCAGGAAATCCCGCCGGTCGCCATGCAGGAGGACATTCTCTACATCGCACAGCCCGACCGGATGGCGTTGTACGGCGTGACCTACAACGACCTCATAGCCGCGCTGCGCAATGCGCTCAACGAGAATACGCTTTTCACGGTTACCACGGGCGACGAATCGTTGCCGGTGGTGATCGGCAACGACCTGCGCAGCCTGGACGATCTGCTCGGCAATACGTTCATCCATACCCCCGAGGCTGAAATCCCGGTCGGCATCCTGATGCGCCAGACAATGACCCGCGACCTGAAACACGTCGTGGCCGGAGCCGAGGGTAACTATTACCCGCTCGACCTCGCGCCCCGGGCCAAGGATGTCCCGGCCGTCATCGGCACGATCCGGGGCTGTGTGGCGGAGGACGAACATTTCGAGGTGAGCTTTAGCGGCAGCTATTTCTCGAACCGCGGCATGGTGGGGCAGCTTGCCGGGGTGCTTGCCGTCGCCCTGCTGCTGCTGTTCTTCATCCTGGCCGCACAATTCGAATCGCTCGTCCAGCCATGGATCATCCTCTCGGAGATCGTCATCGACCTCTTCGGGGCACTCGTCGTCCTCTGGGCATTCGGGCAGACGCTGAACCTGATGTCGATGATCGGACTGATCGTGGTTTGCGGCATCGTGATCAACGACTCGATCCTCAAGATCGACACGATCAATACGCTGCGGCGTCAGGGCATGGGGCTCAAGCATGCCATCATGGAGGCCGGGCGGAGGCGCCTGAAAGCCATCGTCATGACCTCGCTCACGACGATCCTGGCCGTAGCGCCGTTCCTGTCGCACGGCGACATGGGCTCCGACCTGCAACTCCCGATGTCGCTGACCATCATCAGCGGAATGATTGTGGGTACGCTGGTGAGCGTATTCTTCATCCCGCTGGCTTATTACGAGATTTACCGACCCCGCCGATGAACGTCCCGCGACCCATACCCCCGTCGCGGAGGGGCATCCCCGCATTTTCGGTGCTGCTGATCATGGCGGCGCTGGCGGTCATCGGGGCGACCATGCTGCCCATGCTCAATATCCAGTATACGCCGTCGGAGGCCGGGCGAAGGATCGACATCTATTTCTCCTGGCCGGACGCCTCGGCGCGCCTGATCGAGCAGAGCGCCACCTCGCGTATCGAAGGCGCCATGTCGACCGTCGCGGGGTGCGAGAACGTCTCCTCCCGCTCGGCCAAGGGCTACGGCAATATCTCGGTCGCATTCCGTAAGGGAACGGACATGGAAGCCGCCCGTTTCGAAGTCGCGTCGGCGATCCGGAATCTCTATGGCAAGTTGCCGCAGGAAATTTCCTATCCCTATATTTCGCTCGCCACCTCCGGCAGCCGCGAATCCGAGACGCTGGTCTATACGATCAAGGCCGACCTGCCCTCCGAACGCATCGAAGAGTATGTGAAGGCCCACGTCTCGACCCCGCTGTCGCAGGTCGAGGGGGTCGGGCGGGTCGTGCTGTCGGGTGTCACCCCCTTCGAATGGGTCGTCACGTTCCTCCCCAAGGCAATGGAGGCCGCCGGGATCACGGCCTCGGATCTTGCCCTGGCATTCCAGAATTATTTCCGCAGCGACGTGATCGGTATGACGGCGCTCCCGCAAGCCGACGGCAGCGAGCGGAGCATCGTGCTGAAGCTCCGAAACCGTGCCGGGCTCGATTTCGGGGAGATTCCCGTCGCGCGCCGCAACGGCCGCATCTACTACCTGCGCGATTTCGCCACGGCGCGCTGGCGCGAAGCGCTCCCGACGAGCTATTTCCGCATCAACGGCCTCAATACGATCAACCTCTCGGTGGTCGGCGATCCGCACACGAATATCCTGAAGGTCGCCTCTTCGGTCAAGGCGGAGATGCAGCGCCTTCAAGCCTCCTTCCCGGACGAATTGTCCGCGACGCTGACCTACGACGCTTCGCAGTACGTCTCGGGGGAACTGCATAAAATCTACGTCCGCGCGCTGCTCTGCGTCGCCATCCTGCTGTTGTTTGTCTATCTGGTCAGCCGGGATTTCCGCTACCTGCTGATCATCATGGCGACGCTCGTGGTCAATATCCTGGTCGCCGTGGTCTTTTACAACCTGCTCCGGCTGGATATCCATATTTATACGCTCGCCGGGATCACGGTCTCGCTGGGGATCATCATCGACACGTCGATCATCATGGTCGATCATTACAGCTACTACCGCGACCGGCGGATATTCGTTTCCATCCTCGGGGCGCTGCTGACGACGATCGGCGCGTTGGGAATCGTATGGCTGCTGCCCGAGGAGCAGCAGGCCAACCTGACCGACTTTTCACTGGTGATCGTCGTCAACCTGGTCGTATCCCTGCTCGTCGCGCTGCTGTTCATCCCGTCGTTGCTCGATAAGTTTCCGCTGGGGCGCAGCATGACGGGTGCGTCCGTGCGCCGCCGGAGGCTCGTCGTGCGGTTTTCACGCGGGTACGGGCGGTTCATTGCCTGGGGACGCAGGCACCGCTGGATCTTCGTTGTGGCGCTGGTATGGGGGTTCGGCATCCCGACGTTCCTGCTGCCCGACAAGATCGCCGAAGGCAAGGACGGGAAGCTCTCCGTATGGGCCGAAGCCTACAACGGCATCATGGGGAGCCAGGCCGTTTCCGAACACCGTCCCGTGATCGACAAAGTCTTCGGGGCGTCGCTGCACCTGTTCCGCACCGCGACCAACCGGTACGATAATTTCCGCACGCCGGAGCAGAAACGCCTCTATGTCAGCGCGGGAATGGCCGAAGGGTGTACCGTCCAGCAGCTCAACGAGGTCGTGCGGCATATGGAAAACTACATCAGCCGTTTCGACCAGGTCGACATGTTCCGCACGCGCATCACCTCCTACGATAACGCACAGATCGAGATCACGTTCAAACCCGAATTCGAAAACGGCCCGTTCCCGGCGATGCTCAAACAGGAGCTCACCTCCGCGGCGATCAATTTCGGCGGTGCGACCTGGTACATCCGGGGCATCGACGACAACTCGTTCAACAACAACGTCGTCAACAACTACCGCTCGAACCAGTTCCGGCTCAAAGGCTACAATTACGACCAGCTCTCGGCCTATGCCGACGCCCTGATCGACACCCTGTCCCGGAACCGCCGCGTCGCCAACCCCGAGATCATGGACGGCAACGCATGGTCGCTGCCCCACAACGAATTCAACATCCGCTACGACGACGAACGAATCGCCGCCGCGGGGCTCGACGTGGCCGATTATTACGGGATGCTCAGCACGATGCTTTTCAAATCGCGGCTGTCGCCGGTTTACAATGGCGAGGAACTCCAGCAGGTCGTGCTCGAATCGGGCGACCGCGACCGCTTCGACCGCTGGCACGTGGCCAATGCCCAGGTACGCATCGACTCGCGGCAGACGAAACTCGCGGCGGTCGGATCCATCGAAAAACAGCGCACGGGAGTCTCCATCAGCCGCGACAGGCAGTCGTACCAGATATTGGTCGGGTACGATTTCATCGGGTCGTACGAACTTGGGAGGCGGCTGATCGAACGTACCGTCAAGCAATTCAACGAGGAGATCCTGCCCATCGGTTTTCGGGCCGATTCGCCGTCGTCCGGGTTCTGGCAGGAGGAGAAACAACAGCAGGTGTGGCTCATACTGCTGGTCGTCGCGATAATATATACCATGTGCGCCGTCATCTTCGAATCCCTGCGCAAACCCGTCGTCATCATCCTGATGATCCCCGTCTCGTTCATCGGGGTGTTCCTCACGTTCGGCTGGTCGGATTTCGTCTTCGACCAGGGCGGGTTCGCCGCTTTCGTCCTGCTGTGCGGTATTGTGGTCAACGCCGGCATCTACCTGATCAACGAGCAGAACAACTGGGCCGATGTTTCGCACCAGCATGGGATCCGGCTCTACCTGAAGGCGTATAACCACAAGATCATTCCCATCATGCTCACCATCCTGTCGACCGTGCTGGGCCTGGTGCCGTTCCTGTACGACGGCCCGGAGGAGGTTTTCTGGTTCGCATTCGCCATGGCCGCCATCAGCGGGACGTTGTTCTCGATCGTGGCCCTGGTCGTCTATCTGCCGGTTTTCCTGCCGATGCGGCGTAAAACCTGCAACCTGCCATGACGCGGTGCCCACATCCGCTCCTGCGTTATCCGCTGGCGTTTCTGTTCGTGGTCGCCGCCTGGTTCCTGCTGGTTCCTGCGCTCGACATGCCCGTGCAGGAGTTGCAGGGGAATGTCCTCCTGTCGCTACGGGCGACCGCGGCCCTGACAGCCCTGGCGGCCTGTTACTATCTGTGCTACTTGCCCCGCCTGTATGTGAACCGTACGGATATGTATGCGATCTTGTTCCTGGGCTGGGTTACGGCAGGCAGGTTCCTGTGGCCCGGGTTGGCTTCGGCGGTCAGGTATGACGAGTTGCTGCAGGCCGCGATGCTCTACGCCGCCTTGCGGATCATCTTTACGGCCGAGCGGCGGACAATGACACTCCTGCTCATGCTTTTATGCGTACTGGGCATTTATGAAGCATGGGTCGGCATCCGTCAGATCTACGGGTTCGCGCAGTCCAACCACGGGCTGTTCAGAATAACCGGCACGCTTTTCAACCCGGGCCCGTATGCGGGGTTCATCGCCCCCGTATTCGTGTGTGCCGCGGCCTGTGTCGCCAGATACCGGTTTGCCGAACGGGCGTTGCGAACGTGGGGCTCGCTGCGGCGCCTGCGTGCCGGAGTCCTGCTGTGGGGCGTGGCGCCTTACCTGCTCGGCTGGGTTGCGGCGCTGATGACGGTCGTCGTCCTTCCGGCGTCGATGAGCAGGGCCGCGCTGGTCGCCGCCGCCGTGGGCTGCGGGGCCTTGGCATTCCGCGTGTGGAATGTCCGGGGACGCTTCCGGTACGTTTACCGTGCGCATCCGTTGCGCGTGGGGGTACTTTCGGGGCTGGCTGTGCTGCTCCTCGCGGGCGTCGGGGCCGGGGCATACCATATCAAGCGCCCTTCGGCCGAGGGACGCCTGCTGATGTGGAAGATCGACACGCAGATCATGCTCCGCCATCCGCTCTGCGGGGCCGGGATCGGAAATTTCGCAGGCGCGTTCGGCGAAGAACAGGCACGTTACTTCGCCTCGGAAGAGCGTCCGAAAGCCGAAACCCAGGTCGCCGGATGCCCCGAGGCGGGATTCAACGAATTCCTGCAAACAGGCGCTGAAACGGGGGCGGGAGGTCTTGTCTTGCTGTTGCTGATAACGGGAAGCGCAATCGTGAGCCAGCTCAGGCGCGGGGCGCCCTTCGGTTACGGGCTGCTGGCAGCGGCAGTTTTCGCCTGCTTCTCCTATCCGTGGGGCGTGTTGCCATTGCGGCTGCAGTTCGTCGTATTGCTTGCCGGGACGTGCTCGAAACGGGTTGTCCCGATCCCCGGGCGGGGGCATGTCGTCGTGTTGCTGGCACTTGCGGGATGTCTCGTATGCTGGACGGGATTGTACAGCCGCTATGCCCGTCGTGTGGAAGCCCGGCGGCAATGGAGCGAGGTACGCATCTGGCCGAATTCCGGACGGTACGACTACCTGGTCGAAGACGGGCCCCGTTACCACGACGCTCTGCAGGGCGACTTTCGGTTTTTATACGACTACGGCTATGCGCTGCACAAAACGGGCAGCTACCGGCAAAGCAATGAAATCCTGCGCGAGGGGATGCGGATCAGCAGCGACCCGATGTTCTGGAATATCGCGGGGCGAAATTACGAAATGTTGGGGGATGTCGCGGCTGCCGAGCTGGCCTATCTCCATGCGCACCGTATGATCCCGGATCGGGTTTACCCGCTTTACCTGCTTGCGAAACTCTACCTTGCGGATGGGCAGACGGAAAAGGCGTTCGCCACGGCATGCCGGGTCATTGCGCATAAGCCCAAGGTCGAATCGGTACAGACGCGGGAGATGCAGGCAGAACTGCGCAAATTGTTGGAAATGCCCCCTTCGGGCGAAATACGGGAGTAATATGCGACGGGTTTTCAACTATATCTTTTGGGTATCCGCAAGTGCCTGCATGCTTTTCGCGGGATGGCTGCTCGTGCGGATTTTTTGCTGCGACCAGTTCGTCGTCCCGTCGGAGTCGATGATGCCGGCCTTGTTGCCCGGGGATCGGATCCTGGTCAATAAACTGCTTGCCGGGAGCCGCATTTACAGCAAACTCGAGTTCCGGCAGGATGTTCCGCTCCGTTCGTTCCGCATGCCCGGCCTCAGAGGGGTGCGTGTCAATGACGTGGTGGTCTTCAATGCCCCGCACGGGTACGACCGGGATCGCATAGAGTTCCGGATCAACTATGTCTATGCCAAACGTTGTGTCGGGACGCCCGGCGACAGCATTGCCATCCGGAACGGGTATTTTTGCAATAATCGCTACAAGGGGATTATCGGCGATGCCGGAGAACAGGGACGGCTGGCTGCGATGCCGGATTCGTCGTTACCGCCCAATGTACTGCGCGCCTTCCCTTTCGATGACCGGCGCTACGGGTGGACGATCAAAAATATGGGACCTCTATATATTCCCCGTGCCGGCGACAGGGTCGAACTCGACTCACTGAATTATGAGCTGTACCGACTTGTCGTGGAATATGAGACAGGCGGGGCGCTGACCTGCGACGGGAACCTCCTGCGGCTCGACGGCGAGGCGATCTCGACCTATGAATTCCGGGAAAACTATTATTTCTTCTGCGGCGACAATGTAATCAATTCTAAGGATTGCCGCTATTTAGGCTTTGTTCCCGAGGAGTTCATCATCGGTGTGGCCTGCCGCATTACCTATTCCGAAGATCCCCTCACCGGGGTGGAACGTCCCGGGCGATGGTGGAAGGCGGTCGAATGAACCGACGGGCGGATCATTCCTTGATTGTCAACTCTTCGGCGCGGAGTTTTGGGACGTAATGCGTGCCGTTTTCGCGGTAATAGGTGTGGCTGTCGCTGGGGCCTATGGGCACCAATTCGATCTTTTCGATGCCTTTGCCGACGGCGAGGATCAGCAGCGGTTCGTAGGCCAGGTGGAATTCCTGTTTGATCCGCTCCTTGTCGAATGCGCCGATGCAGATGCCGTTCAGGCCGATCTCCGCTGCCTGGAGAAGCATGCTCTGGGCCGAGATGCCCAAATCCATGTCGACGTAGCGGTTCTCTTCGACTGTCGAGCAGATGATGATAAAGGCATTCGGCTCGGTACCCGGAAAGGGCAGGCGGAGTGCGGGCAGGGCTCCGCCAAGGCGGATGTGCGGCAGGACTTTGTGGGCTTCGTCCGCCAGCACGGGGCGGAACCGGAGCACTTGCTGGTTGCGCGCCGAGGGGATTCTGGTATTCACCTCGATCATGCGCCGGAGCTGATCCTCGCGTACGACGAACCCGGTGTCGTAACCGCGGTGGCTGCGGTTTTTCAGCAGCAACCGTCCCAATGTCGCCAGCGGCCTGCGGTTGCTCTGCCCCGATGCCTTGCGGGCCATGTACTCTTCCATTTTTCTGCCTAAATAATCGTCTGCCATTTTTGCCCCTCCGTTTGTGACGTGAGGCAAAGATACGAAAAATAGCCTGGAAACGGTTGCTGTGCCGGCAATCTTTTTCCGGGAATTCGGCCGCTTCCCCTCCTTCATGTGTGCGGTTCCCTGTTCTCTTTGCGTGCTTCGCCTTCCTCCTTTTTCATACGGTCCCTCCGTTTCTTATCCGGTGCCCCCTCCCTCCCTGTGTAAATAAAAAGCGGGCAGCCACAGGGCTGCCCGCTCGATAGATGCGGCCGGGAGGGTCAATAACCCTCGGCTTCGGTGAAATCGTTGCTCTCGTTGAAGCGCGTCTGCGTGTAGGCATGGTTGAAACTGTCGGTCGCACGAACCACGATGCCGGTCGCTTCGGGATTTTTCAGCTTGCACTGGTATTGGTGGTAGCAGGGGCTGGTGCCGCTTTCCACCGGATGTTTCTTGACCCCGATGTGGTAGCCGCGGATCCAGCGGTCGCCGTAGTTCTGCGCCATCGCCGTCATGGCGCTCCACGTCTTGCCGCCGTCTTCGGACAGTTCGACTTTCCAGGTCGTGCCGTCCATCCCGGAAGTGAAGACGTTGGCTACGACCACGTCCGCCCCGACATCGTATTTGTAGGTCGCATAGGGGCCTGCGAACTCGGCGTTGCCGCGATAGAGCCGTATCTGGTAGTCGTCGGCGCGCTGCGAGGCCTTGAAATAGGTGTCGATGATTTTCGTGCCGTCGATCTCGTAGACCATGAACCCGTTGGGCGTGCCGTCGCCTCCGCATGTCGAACGCCAGAAATAACCGCACGTGCCGCCGTGAATGCGTTCGAAAATATTGTGCGAACGCATGTGGTAGGGCTGGAAATAGTGCGTGTGGGCGCACATCAGGGTGGGGTTCTTATACCTGGAGATCATGTCGAGCACCTTTTTGCGGTTGAGGTAGCCCGTGTTGTCGCGCAACGGGATGTGGTAGTAGAGGATTATCATTTTATCCGTCGGGACGAAGCTGAGGTCTTTCTCCAGCCATGCCACCTGCTCGTCGGTGAAGCCGCCCGTGTATTCCGTGCCGGTGAAGATGATGTTGTCCATCGCTATGAAATGCACGTCGCCGCGGTTGAACGAGTACCAGCGCGGCCCGAGCACGTCGCGGTAGGTGTCGCCCGTATAGTCCACCGAACTCTTGTCGTGGTTGCCGATCGTGGTGAAGAACGGGACGCCCGTCTCGCCGAAGGCGCGTTTCATCGAGGTGAAGGTCTGGGCGTCGCCTTTACCCAAGATGTCGCCAAGGGCGATGCCGACCTGCGGGATCGAGTATTTCGCGCTGATCTTTTTCACATCGGGTACGGCTTCCGTGCGGAACCGCTGGATATGGTCGCTGTTGTCGGGCTGCGGGTCTCCCAGCCCGAAGAGCAGGAACCGTTTGTCGCTTTGGGTGAGTTTGGTGAGCGTGAAGTCCGCCCGGTAGGGTTTCGAACTGCTTCCGGTGACGGAGTTGGCTGCCTGGTAGGCACCCTGGTAGGAGCCGAAGTTCGCCTGTGCCGGGATTTCGTAGCCCGAAGGTACCGAAATGAATACGTGCTTGGCGCTGGGGTCGCGCACGATCTGGTAGACGCCCTTCTTGTCGCTCGCCACGACGCTGTACCCGTCGCTCACGACGACCCCTTCGAGGGGGTTGCCCTCCTTGTCGCTTACCAGTCCGTAGAGGGTGATGCCCTTGTCGGGCGTGATCTCCGTCGTGCCGTTTCCGTTGCCGTCGTCGGGCTTGGGGAGCTCGGTGAGCATTTTGTCGTCTCCCTCGCACGCCATCATCGTTGCGGCTATCAGGGCCGTGAGCGCGAGGCTGAGCGTCCTGCGGAGCCGTGTGAAGATTGAATCGTTTTTCATAGTCTGTTTTACTGTCAGCCCGACCGCCGGTTCGGGCGGTCGGGCCGGTGATTGTCAATTACCAGTTGGGGTTTTGCGGAATGTTGGCCCGCTGCAACTCTTCGGTCGGGATCGGGAAGAGGTAGTGCTTCTCGAGGAATACGCGGTCCTCCTTCCAGAAGCGCTCCATGCGGTAGGTTTTGCCGCCTACCGATATCTTGCCGTTGGGGTCTTCCACGGGGCGCATGCCGCAGATGCGGTGCTGCGTCTTGGGGTAGGCGCCGTATTTGTCGAAATACAACTGTGCCTTCTGGTCGTTCGACCCCTGGATCGAACTCCACTGGGCATCCTTGGTCAGTTCTTCGGGGCTGGTCGGTTCGAGGTAGAACCGCGTCGAGAAGAAGCGGCTCTTTTCGTGGTAGAGCTCCACGCGGCGTTCGCGCAGGATGTAGTCTAACAGCAACTCCTTGTTGGTCTGCGCGGCCGGCGGGATGGGAGCCATGAACGAACGGGCACGCAGTTCGTTCATCAGGTTGTAGACCTCGGGAGTGGCGCCCTTCGAGCGGGTGACTGCTTCGGCATAGACCAGGTAGATCGTCGCCAGGCGGATCAGCGGCGCGTCGAAGTTCCAGTTGCCCGACATGCCCTTGGTGTAATAGCCGTCGAAATATTTGCGGGTGAAGTAGCCTGTCGACGTGGAGTTGGCGGCGTTGATGGCGTCGGCACCGGTGGCCGTGTTGATCCACTTGCCCTTGAACATGGATCCGTGGTAGGTGATGTCGCGGTAGAAACGCGGGTCGCGGTTGACGTAGGGGTTGCCGTCGTCATAGGCCTTGGCCATGTCCTGCTCGGAGATCAGGCTGCCGTAGAGCGCCTTGTGGTTCTGCTTGAGCGCATAGATCGGATAGCCGTAGCCGTCGGGGCCGATCACCTCGTATTCGTCCACCTGATCCTGTACGGGTACCTCGCGTGCCTGTCCCTGCGCCGAAGGCGGGTACATGTCGTTGTGGTAACCCACGGTCTTGCAGTGGAGGTGGAAGAAGATCCATTCGGCCTTCTTGGCGTCGTTCATCGTGCGGTGGAACAGCTCCCAAAGACGGCTGTAAACCGCGCCGTTGCTCTGATCCGTGCCGCCCGAGTCGGTCGTCTGGCTTTTGGGCGAACCCTGGTAGAGCGAGTAGCGTTTCTGCCCCTCGGCCTCGAAATCCATCACGGCCTTGGCGGCTGCGGCTGCGGCGTCCCAGCGCGCGGGGTCGTACGACTGGTAGACCGACGCATAGTTGCGGGTGTCGCCTTTGAGTGTCGACCCGTTGTAGAGCGGCGTGGCTGCGATCCAGAGCGCCATGGCCTTCAGCGCAAGGCAGGCGCCTTTCTCCACGCGGCCGAACTGATCCATCAGGTTCTGCGCCGGGACGCGGGCATAGGCCTCGTCGCAGTCGCGGCAGATCTTCTCGACGATCGTATGGATGTTCTCGCGTTCGAACGGCGGCAGTGCGTTGGGGTTTACCGTATAGTCGACGTAGGGGCATTCGCCGTAGCTTTTCAGCACGCAGTAGTGCAGGTAGGCGCGGATGAAGAGCACCTCGCCGATACGCTGCGAAAGCGTGCCGGGTCGTGCCTCGGAATCAGGGGTGTTGTACTTCTCGATACCTTCGAGGATGACGTTGGCGCAGCGGATGTCTTCGTAGAGTTTGGGCCAGAAGGTGTGGCAGGCGCCGGAGTTGGTCGTGGCGTTGCACGAGGTGTAGAGCTGGGAACCCGGTTCCCAGTCGCCGTCGTTGAACTTGTTGGACCACCCGTTCTCGGCCGAAGAGCCTTCGCATTCGTCCGTGAGCGCCGAGTCGCTGAAGAAACGGATGTGCACGAGCGGCTGGTCGGCGGCGCGGGCGTAGAAGTAGAGCCGGTTGATCAGGCTTTCAGTCTCGTTGAAACGCGAGAATATGTCCTGATCCGTTTTGTCGCCCTGCGGGGTCTTGTCGAGGAAATCCTCGCAGGAAGCCATCAGCGTGACTGCAAAGCAGCTACAGAGCAGATATAAGATTTTTTTCATTGTCATTGGTTTTTGTTGGGTTAGAATGTCATGTTAAGGCCGATGTTGATGACACGCTGTACGGGGAACCAGCTGCCGTCGCCGTTCTTGATCTCGGGATCCATGTCGACGTCGCCCAGGTTGTCGAACGTGAGCAGGTTCTGTCCCTGCACGTAGATGCGGACGTTCTGGATGCCGGCTTTCGAAGTCCAGGCTTTGGGCAGCGTGTAACCGATCTCGACGTTCTTCAGGCGGATGTACGAAGCGTCGTAGAGGAAGAGGCTCGAATACTGCTGTTTATTGTTGTTGTGGATGCCGTAGTGCAGAGCGGGGTATTTCGCCGTAGCTGCCGTTTCGGGCGTCCAGCGGTCGAGGTGCATCCGGCGCACCTTGCCGATACGCGACTGGTCGTAGAGCGGGAAATCCCATACGGCCGGGCCGCTCAGCTGTACGGAGCAGAGCGCCGAGCCCTGCCACAGCATGCTGAAGTCGAAGCCCTTGTAGGAGAGTCCCAGCGGAATGCCGAACTGGATCTCGGGCGTACGGGGGTTGCCGATGGCTGCGCGGTCGTAGTTGTTGACCACACCGTCGCCGTTGAGGTCTTTGTAGACCACGTCGCCCGGCTGTACGGGGCCCCAGATGGCGAATCCGCTGCCGCCGTTCATCGCGTTCAGGCGGTCGGCCTCGCCCTGGTCGGCCACGAAGTGGTCGAAGATGTAGCAGAAATTCTCATCGAGGCGTTTGCCGGTCTGGTAACGCCACGGGCAGTCGCGGCCGTTGTTGTCGATGTAGGAGATTTCGTTGCAGTATTTAATCTTGTTGCGTGCGAACGTGAAGTTCGGGCGGATGTAGTAGCGGAAATGCTGCCCGATATGACCGTTCCAGCCGATTTCGAATTCGACGCCGTGGTTGTCGACGATACCCGAGTTGACGATCGGGGCGACCTGCCCGACGATATAGGGGAACCCGACCTTGTCATCTGCCGAGAGCGAGGTGAGGATGTCGTAGCGGTGCTCCTTGAAGACATCGAGCGTGAAGGTCAGCCGCTGGTTGAAGAACTGGGCGTCGATACCGAAGTTGAACTTGCGGGCCTTCTCCCACGTCAGGTTCGGGTTGGCGAACACGCCCTCGACCAGGTAGCTGGTATAGCCCGCCTCGGTCTCGCCGAAATAGGTGGTCATGCCGTCCGACGACTTGTAGTACTGCAGGTAGGAGAAACGGTTGCCCGAGAGCTGGTCGTTACCCACCAGACCGTACGATGCGCGCAGCTTGAGGTGGTCGAGCCACTTTACGCCCCTCATGAATCGCTCCTGCGTGATGACCCAGCCGACAGCACCTGCCGGGAATACGCCGTAGCGCTTTCCGCGGGCGAAGTTCTCCGAGCCGTTGTAGCCGATGTTGAACTCGAAGAGGTACTTGTTCCGGTAGTCGTAGGTCGCGCGGCCCGAAAATCCCATGTAGCGGAAGGGAACCTGGTTGCTGATGACCTTGTTCTGCAGGTAGAAGAGCAGCATGCCCGACACGTTGTGGTCGCCGAATTTGCGGGCGTAGTCCAGGCGCGCCTGGAAGCGCGACGTCCCTTCGGGCGAGCCGTGGCTGATGCTGTTGCTCTGCGCATCGTCCGTGGTACGCTGGTTGGCGGTTACATAGGTGCCGTTCTTGATCCAGTAGTCGGCGTTGTTCTTCCACTCGTCGATGCTGTATTCGGTGGGGAGCATCCAGGTCGAATAGCCCGGGTAGGTCAGGTTACCCGTGCTGTGGGTCGGCACGCTGTTGTTGATGGTGTGCTGGTTGAACGTGTCGTACGAGAACTGCGCGGCGACGCTCAGGCCCTTGGTGATGAAGTCCAGGTCGTGGCTCAGTTTGAACGATCCCTGCAGGTAGCGGCGCGTCCGTTTGCTGAAGCCGGTGCGGTTGAGCTGCCCGAGCATGTTGTAGCGGTAGTCGTTGTCGGCATAGAGCAGGTAGCCGCCGTTCTCCTCGAAATCGGCCTGGTTGACGTCGTTGTGGTTGTTGGGCAGGATGATCGGCAGGTAGGGGGGCTGCGTGTTGGCCAGCGAGATGATGTTGGCCGCCGTGGCGCCCGGATAGTTGTATTCCGTTACGCGGGCGCCCAGGTCGACCGAGATCTTCAGCCGCTTGGTGGCGTCGACATCGACGTTGGCGCGGAAGTTATAGCGCAGGAACTTGTTGACGTTGTCGGAGTTCGAGTGCTTGTAGTTGCCGCCCTGGTTGTAGTAGCTGCCGAGGATGAAATAACGGGCGCGGTCGGTGCCGCCTCGTACCGAAAGGCTGTAATCCTGGAGGATCGACGGTTTGAATGCGTAGTCGAAGTAATCCCAGTTGTAGCCCAGGCCGTCGGAGTTGTCGCCCTTGGCGCGGCGGAAGTTGCTGATCGTCTCCTGGGAGAAGAGCGATGCCGAGCCGGGATCCAGCGAGGGGTTGTCGTTGAGCATCGCCTCGTTGTAGAGGGTCGCATAGCCTGCCGAACCCAGGTAGTCGGGGTAGCGGATCGGTTCGCTGACACCGACCGACGCCTTGAAATCGACGGTCGGCTTTTCGCCCTTTCGGCCGCGCTTGGTCGTGACGATGATCACGCCGTTGGCGCCGCGGATACCGTAGGGTGCCGTTGCCGAAGCATCCTTGAGGATCGTGAACGTCTCGATCTCGTCCGGGGAGAGGTAGCTCATGTCGCGCTCGATGCCGTCGACGATCATGATGACGTCCGACTTGCCGTAGGTCGATTTACCGCGAATGTTGAGCTGCGCGGCGTCGTTACCCGGTTCGCCGCCGTTGAACTGGTTGACCAGCAGGCCCGGCATGCGCCCGGCCAGCGCATTGTTGATGTTGGCCGTGGGGGACTGCTTGAGGTCTTTGGTGGTGATCGTCGAGATCGAACCGGTGATGGTCTCCTTCTTCTGCACGTTGTAACCTACCACCACGACCTCTTCGAGCGCCTTGCTGTCCTCGACCATCGTGATGTCGATCCTCGTGCGGTTGTTTACGCCTATCTCCTGCGGGGCATAGCCGATGTAGGAGACCATCAGCGTCGCTTCGGCGTAGGGAACCGTGATTGTATAGCTGCCGTCGGAGTTCGATACGCTGCCCGAGGAGGTGCCTTTGACGACGATGGTCACGCCGATCAGCGGGCTTCCCACGTCATCCTTGATGATACCCGAGACCTTCAGCTGCGAGGAACGCGCCTGAGTGTCCGGGGCGGCTGCCGTCCTGTCCGGAGAGGCCGTGGCGGCCCCTCCCAGACAAAACAGACACAATATCAGTGTTATTATATGATATTTATTCATAACCGTATTGTATTCTTATTGGGTTTTACTCTCTTGTCGTGATTTTGATTGTCGTTTCCGCGGAGTTGGTTTTGGATGCCTCGTCGCATACGGTCTTCGTATCTTCGACACCCTTTTCCCAGGTTTTCTGGAAGACATAGACCGCTCCGACGCTGGTCGCCTGGTAGAGCGTCGCATCGATGGTGCACTTGCAGGTGCAGTTGGTGATTGTGGTGACCTTGTCATTTTCTATGGCGACGATACCTGCCACGATCGGGCGCCACTTGTCGGTTTTGTGGTTGGCCACTACCGTAATGTTGCCGTAGTTCTCGCAACCGTCGAACACGGCATTGTTGTCACCGGCTACGGCGATACCCGCGATGTCGCGCTCGACGGCCGCCGTGAGGTTACCGCGGTTGATGCAGTTCTTCAGCGTGAAGGCTCCGGCGACCTTGCCGGCGATGCCGCCCATGTAGAAGAGGTCGTAGTCGGCCATCGTGGGGCTGGTCATGTTACCCGTGTTTACACAGTTTTCGATCAGGGCCGGCGACGCCACCTTTTCGGCAATGCCGATCAGACCGCCGACCGATGCCGTCGACGCCGCGATGTCGGCCTCGTTGCGGCAGTTGGTCATCCTGAGCGTATAACCCAGGCCTGCGTCCGATCCGACGCAGCCTACGATACCGCCCGTGCGGCGATATTTCGTGCCGTTGGAGTTGTTGAACATGATCTTGCCCTTGTTGACGCAATTGTCGAATACGCCGTAGCCGGTGGCCAGGATACCGCCCAGCGAGTGGAACTGGTGCCCGGGATCGGCGAAGGTGACGGTGAAGGTGCCTTCGTTGGTGCAGTTGCTGAACGTCCAGTTCGATTTCTCGGCATGGCCGAACAATCCTCCGTATTGGCCGGTGTCGACGGCGCCCGGGAAGTCGAAGCTGAAATTGCCTTTGTTCGTGCAGTTCACGAGCGATCCTTCCGTTTTGTCCGCGGTGCCGGCGACGATGCCGCCGATGAACTCCGTCCGGGCTGTCCCCGTGATGATGAATTCGCCCGTATTGTGGCAATCGGTGTAGACCGAACCGACGTTCGCCAGGCCGACCAGCCCGCCGAGATAACCTGCCGTGGTGACGGTTTTCGCCCCGGAGAAGGACAGTGTGGCCTTGTTGGTGACTTTGGTCAGTGCCGCGCCGTTGTTATAGACGGCCAGCGTGCCGGCTACTACCGGGGTGGCTTGCGATACGGACATGCTGCCCGCCAGCGAGAGGTTCTTTATTTCGGCCGTTGCGTCGAGCGTGTGGAACAGGCCGAGTTCCTTCGAGTCCTGATCCGCCAGCTTGACGGTGATCGTATTGTTCAGGCCGTCGAAAGTCCCTTTGAACGGATTGGCGGCCGAGCCTACGAAGCTGGTTTGGGTAAGGGCGCTCAGGTCGATGTCGCTGACAAGGACGATCCTGCCGCCGTTGGTGTAGGCATCGAGCGGCGCCCCTTCGGTCACCGCGTTGCCGAAGGCTACGAACTCTTCGGGGGTCGAGATGCCCTTCCAGCTCAGGCGGACGCTGAACGATGCCGTGAGCTCTTCCGCCGAAACGGCTGCGAACTCTATCGTGCCCGCACCGGTGCAGTCCGCGCCGTCGGCCGGAGCCGTGACTTTGAGCACCGAATTTTCGATGTCGAGTGCGATGTCCCAGCCTTTGAGCGCCGTGATGTCGCACGTGGCTACGTTGGTGACGGTACAGGGGATGTCGCGCTGCTCGCCGAAGGCGAATTTGTAATCGGCCTCGGCGAAGGAGATGATGGGCAACTTGGTCGAGAGTTCGACGGGGATCGACGAACCCTCGCCGGCCGTCCCGCGGACGCTCAGCGGCGTAACCTTGACGCTGCCTTCCATGGCCGGGTCGGCCTCCTCCTGCGTGGGCGCGGTGACGGTCAGCAGACCCGCATCGACATCGGCCGTGTAAGTCCATCCCTTGGGGACGCTTACGTCGAGCGACGCGGTGTTCTCGCTGGTGAATTCGAATTCCATGCTCTTCCCGTAGGAGAATACATGGGTCTTCGAGGTTGTCTCTTCGTCGAATGTGAGTGTGATGTCGTTTTCCAGGGCGGCTACGGCGAGCGTATAGGTCTCCGTGCGGCCTGCCTGCGACTGTATTTCGATGACCACGTCGCCGCTGGCCTTGGCTCCCAGGTCGGAGGCTGGGGGTGCGGTGACCGAACAGCTCCGCGAGCTGGGGATCACGGTGCATTTCCAGCCTGTGGGCGGGGTGGCCACCGTGTAGGTGACGAATGCACTCTTTAAGGTATAGGTGGCCGTCGTGCCGAACCGCATGCTCTGGAGGCCCTCGATGAGGTTGCCCTCCGCGTCATAGAGCTCGAATACGATCGCACCGTCTTCTGCCTCTACATCCTCGATGCCGCAGGAGCTGAACAGCAATAGCGGTGCGGCAAAAAGCACGTAAATAAGAAAATGAAGAGATTTTCTCATAAATGAAAGTTTTAGGGTTGAATATTTGGATGAATGAATGGTTCGTAGTCGTGTAAGTCCGGTCGTAGTCTTTACTTTGTCATAGGCATCTCTGTATTTTAAAGGTTGAGAAAAAGATATTAAATGAAAGACGAATGAAAATCAAATAGAGTTGTTATGGATTTCTTATTGTATTCTTTTGTGTTTATTTCAGAAGAAATTCCGCTTTGTTGTTTGTAAAAGTATGCTTTTGGAAAATATGTATCAACAGCATCAAAATGAAATATGAATGCGTATTTCCGATAATGGGCTGGTGGAAAGCATGTTATTTCCTATACCCGGGTGTTATTATATGAATCCCGTATGAATCGCCGGTGCGCGATTTCCGGCTGTCAGACGATCTCCATGATCCGGCGCTCGAATTCGGCGGGCGGGCATTTGGCGGAGTTCCGCAGCCGGTTGCGGTAGGTGTAGACCGTATTTATAGAGATATGCAGGAACTGGGCGATTTCGCTGTTGCCCGTGATGCCCAGCCGGATCACGGCCAGCAGCCGGAATTCGGTGTTGAGGCCGGGCGTTTTCATTTGCTCCCCGTCCCGCAGCAGTGCGTTGGCCTTTTCCACGAAGTCGGGATAAAGCGAAAGGAATACCCGGTCGAATTCGTGGAAGAACGATTTGTATTCCTGCTCGATGGGCGTAGGCGAGCGCAGCTCACGCAAAAGGCGCTCCTGTCCGAACGAGAGCGCAGTCTTGTAGAGGTGTGTGCGGTGGCGTTCTAATTTGTTGATATAGAACGTGCTGCGTTGCATGTAGTAACGCAGGTATTTGTCTTTGATGGTATTGGCCTGGGAGAGTGCCCGGGTGGCTGTTTCGTGGCGGAGGCTGCTGGCGGCGAGTTGTTCGCTGAGTTCGTGCAGCCGGGCGCTGGTTTGCGCGTGTTGCGTACGCAACTGTTTGATCAGGTGTTTTTGCCTGAAGGCGAGCGAGATGGTTGCCAGTAGGAGGAATGCGCCCGTTGCGATGGCCGGCAGTGCGGCCTTGCTTTTTCGCGGGCTTCGGATGTGGGTGCCCCCTGCCGTTGCCGGCTCGGGGTCAGCGTTGCTTTTGCCGGCTTGGTCGCCGTTCGAGGCGTAGCGGATTGTTTGCTCCGTCAGGATGTTGCCGGTTCCCGAAATTAAAAGAGGGAAATCCCCCCCCCACGCATTGTGCGGGCGGTAACGTCGTTTTTCGGGACGCAGCAGCAGATCAGAAGGCCGGTAAGCAGAGCGAAATGACGGTTCATGTCTGGTCGAGGGTTAGGTTGTGGTACTACAAATATACATTATAAAATCGAGACTGTACGGGTTGTGCCCGGGAGGCTGCGGTTTGGGGGTAATCAAAGTACGCTGCCGACTGCCTCGTTCCCGCGGTAGAGCCGGGTCGGGCCATCGGGGCGCAATTGCCGCCGCCGCTTGGGACGACCCCGGATGCCGGGTGTGCGGTTTCGCCGGTCACCATGCCGGAGGCCGTTGCGGGGCAAGTTTGGCCGGAGATTCCGGCAGCGATGTCCCGGGTGGCCGCGGATGTGCCGTACCCGTTTTGCAGGGCGAACGGCAGTGCGGGCGGTATGGGTGCCCTCCTGCTGGGGAGGTAGGCCGAAAGAGTCCGGAATTTCTTTTCCATCGTTTTTAGGCTTTGGGTTATGACAAATATATAAGTTTTATTTTAATACAAGTGTTAAAAAGAGATTAAAAGGAAATTTATTTTTGATTATTTGTTGTGTTTATGTTGTTATTTATCTTGCCTTTTATTACTTTTGTCCGCAACGTAGTCGAAGTCCGGTCAACTTCCATCTTCTTTCCATCACTTAATTTTTAAGCAAGCAAATATGAAAACCATGCGATTTATCGGAATCGTCCTCGCTTTGTTTTCGGCGGGAAGCCCGCCGGCTGCGCAGGCGCAGGATTCCGGAAAGAAATACAAGGTCTATATGGTCTCCAATTCCCATCTCGACACGCAGTGGCGGTGGGACGTGAAAGCCACGATCGACGATTACCTATATAATACGGCCGTGCAGAATCTGGCGCTGCTCGAAAAATATCCGCATTACGTGTTCAATTTCGAAGGCGCCGTCAAGTACGAATGGATCAAGGAGTACTATCCGCACCTCTTCGAGCGCATCCGGAAATTCGTAGCCGACGGGCGATGGAACATTTCGGGGGCTTCGTTCGAGGCCAACGACCCGAACATGCCGTCGTCGGAGTCGTTTATCCGCAACATCCTGCTTGCCCAGGAGTTTTATAAAAAGGAGTTCGGCATCAAGTCGAAGGATATGTTCCTGCCCGACTGCTTCGGATTCAGCCAGGTCATGCCGACGCTGGGACACCACTGCGGCCTGATCGGTTTTTCGACGCAGAAATTGTCGTGGCGCACCGAGCCGCTTGTCGGCGACTCCAAAACCCCGTTTCCGATCGGGCTCTGGGAAGGGGTCGACGGTGCCCGCATCATGGTGGCGCTCGAGCCCGGGCGCTATTCGTGGAACGAGTTTCCCGAAGGGGATCTGAGCGCCAACAAGGAATTGGTAGAAAGCGCCCGGAAGTCGCCTTTCGGCATCGCTTACCGGTACTATGGCAACAAACTGGCGAACGGAGCCGGAGACCACGGCGGCTCGGCCCTGCCCCGCAGCATCCAGCTGCTCGAGGAGGGGATTACGAACGGCAAGGGGCCCGTGCAGCTTGTCAGCGCCACGTCCTCGCAGCTCTACGAGGATTATATGCCCTACGGGAACCATCCGGAACTCCCGGTGTTCGTCGGGGAGATGCCCCTCGACGTCCACGCTCCGGGCTGTTATACCTCCCAGGCCGAGATGAAGCGTTACAACCGCCGTAACGAGCAGTTGGCCGATGCCGCCGAGCGTTCGGTCGTGATCGCCGACTGGATGGGAGCCGTACCTTATCCGAAAGAGGCGCTCAACGATGCCTGGAAGCGTTTCCTCTGGCACCAGTTCCACGACGACCTTACGGGAACCAGCATCTGGGAGGCGTATACCTACTCCTGGAACGACGAATTCCTGGCGCAGGGGCAATTCTGCGATGTGATCCTCGCATCGGCCGGGGCTGCGGCATCCGTGATGGACACCCGCGCGAAGGGAAGTCCGGTACTGGTTTATAACCCCGCCGCTTATTCGCGCAGAAGCCTTGTCGAGGCGACGGTCGACCTGCCTGCGGAGGCCGAAGGGGTGGCCGTTTATGCGCCGGACGGGAAGACCGTTCCTGCGCAGATCGTTGCCCGCGACGGTGCCAGGGCGACCGTGCTGTTTGCCGCCGCGATGGAACCCGTAAGCTATGCGGTATACGACGTGAGGGCCGGCAAGGCCGGCAAGGGCAAGGTGCTCAGGGCCTCGGGCAATACGCTCGAGAACCGGGTCTATAAGGTGACGCTCGATGCGAACGGCGACATCGCCTCGGTCATTGACAAGCGCAACGGCCGCGACCTGGTCGAAAAAGGCAAGGCCTTCCGCCTTGCGGTGCTGACCCCCAATGTGTCGAACCGCTATCCGGCATGGGAGATCCACAAGGCGACGCTCGACCAGACACCCGAACCCGTGGATACGGATGTCCGGATCAGCGTGGCGGAGTGCGGCGCCGCACGGGCCTCCCTGAAAGTAGAACGGCGGTACGGCGATTCCCGGCTGGTGCAGTATATCCGCCTGACCGACGGCGGGGACGACGAGCGTATCGATATCGTGGCCGACATTGACTGGAAGACGCCCGACGCCCTGCTCAAGGCCGAATTCCCGATGTCCGTTTCCGCCGAGGAGGCTGTCTACGACATCGGCATCGGCAACCAGCGCCGTCCCACCAACCACCAGCGGGCGCACGAAACATTCGCCCATCATTGGGCAGACCTCTCGGACGGGGACTATGGCATCGCCGTTCTGAACGATTCGAAATACGGCTGGGGCAAACCCGCCGACAATACCCTGCGCCTGAGTCTGCTGCATACGCCTTCGACCGAGAAACGCTATGCCGACCAACGGGATCTGGATTTCGGACGCCATACGATGACTTACTCGCTCGTCGGGCACGATGGCGACCATAACCGCGCCGGGGTGGTGGAGAAAGGCGAGCTGCTCAATCAGCCGCTCCTCAGCTTCACGACGCCGAAGCATCCCGGGAAGCTGGGACGCAGGTTCTCTTTTGTCGCGGCTTCGACCCCGCAGATCGCCGTCAAGGCGCTTAAGAAGGCCGAGGACGGCAGCGGTTATATCGTCCGCGTATTCGAAACGACGGGCCGGGAGGTGCGCGGCGCCGAGCTGGCTTTCCCCGTGCGGATCGTTTCGGCCGAGGAGGTGAACGGAATCGAGGAGCCGGTCGGGGAAGCACGATTCGAAGGCAACCGGCTGCTCGTCGATGCCGGGCATTTTGCTCCCAAGACCTATAAGGTTACGCTGGCGGAGGCTCCCGTGGCCGCCCCCGCGATCGAGAATGCCTTTGTGGATTTCCCTGTAAACCAGAACTCCATTTCGAGCGACGCGTTCAAGTCCGTCGCCAAGGTGGATAAGGAGTGCAACTCCTATGCGGCCGAGCTCATGCCCGAAGTGATCGTCCATGGCGGCATCGAATACCGCCGCGGCGAACCCGACGTGAAAAACGTGCTGAACTGCAAGGTGCCCGTCACGGTCGATTTGCCGCAGGGCGGTTATAACAAGGTCTACATCCTCGCATCGTCGTCCAGGGGTGACCGCAAGGCTGTCTTCGACATCGACGGCCGCAAGTACGAGGCTGTCGTGCCCTATTACTCGGGCTTCCGCGCCCAGTGGGCCTGGGCCGGCAAGACCAAGTCGTTCGTCAAGGACGGGACGATCGCCCATATCGGGAACCACCGGCACAAGATGAACGGACGGAACGATGCCTATACCTTCACGTACCTTTACAAGCTCGGGTTCGATATCGCCCCCGGAGCCGGAAAGCTGACATTGCCCGAGGATGCCGACATCAATATTTTCGCCATCACGGTCTCCGGGAACCGGATCGACGGGACGCGGTGGGCCTGCGAGCCGCGTGCCCTGCCCGTGACCGAATAACGGGAAGACAGTCTATATGTGATAAGCCCGCTCCGGATGTTTCCGGAACGGGCTTATTCTCTATCCCTTTTCAGTAGTCACGCGATCCGTAGCCGGGGATGCGCTATATGGAAACGGCCCTCTGAAATGCGGGCCGGGCGTCATTGCGGACGCGGGGGCATTTACCGCCCGAAAAATTTTGCGATTCGGGTGGTTGCGGCGGTACCCATACGGAACCGTCCCCGGATATTTTCGCTCTGGGGCTGCCGGGCGGGGTTGTGCAGCCATTCGTGGAAGTCGACGTATATGCCTTTATTGATCATGAATTCGAAAGCTGCGTTCTTCAGCCTTTTTTCTTCGTTGTAACCGGACTGGATGTTGGCGATCAGGTCTTCGAACGCGGCAAAATTGTACGGGTTGGAAACTGGGATTTCGGCTGTGTAATGTTGCTTTTTCATAACTTTTATCTTTTTTATAATTGAAGTTTTGTTTCATCAATTCTAAACGACCCAAAGTATTCGGAATCGGCCTCCTGACAGCGTGTGTATGCACTGCAATTTTGCCGGCTTGTCCGGCGGGAAAATGGTCGGTATATGTTGCGTCGAAAATAATCGGTACAGCCTGCTTTCGAATCCGGCTGTATTGCCGACAGGGGTGTTCACTGCCGCGATCGTGTCGGCAAAGGTAGGGACAATATGTTGAAATCCAAGCTTTTTGTGATATTTTTTTTGATGCAAAAAATCGAAAAAAAACTTGCATCGGATTTTATTATTATATTAATATAATAATACCCTTGCCGGAAGGGGTAAGAATCCGGAGCGATTTTTCTTGTCTTTTCGCTTGTTCCGTTATCGGATTAATAATGTTCTGAATTGCATCCTGGTGGAAATGGCTTTATTATTGGAGCGGAAGCCCGGTGCGGAAAATTCGGGACATACGAAATTTTTTCGCCCGATCGGCGGGAATCCGCCTTAATTTTATACATTTGCAAAATCATGTCTCCTGCATTGTGGATAAAACTTTTTTTCGCCCTTGCGGCGTTGTGCCTCGCCTCTGCGGTAAGGGCGCAGGACGGCGCCTATGCCGTCAGCGGCCGGGTGATCGACCGCCTGACGCGCCGGCCGGTCGCCTATGCCGCCGTAGTGCCCGTCGGGCAGGAACAACGCGGCGCATCGACCGATTCGCTGGGACGCTTTCGCCTCGAGCGGGTACGGGCGGGGATTTTCCGCCTCTCGGCCTCGTCCGTGGGGTACAAGACCGTCGTCACGCCCGAATACCTCGTTTCGGCCGCCACGCCGTTCATCGAAATCGAAATGGAGGAGGATGCCACGCAGCTCGAAGCCGTGACGGTCGTGCCTTCGCCGTTCCGCGCCACGGCCGAAAGCCCCGTCGGGTTGCAGGTCATCGGGGTGCGGGAGATCGAGAAGAGCCCCGGCGCCAACCGTGACGTGTCGCGTATCGTACGTTCGTACCCCGGCGTGTCGTTTTCGCCCGTGGGCTATCGCAACGATCTGATCGTACGCGGCGGCGGCCCGTCGGAAAACAAATTCTACCTGGACGGCATCGAAATCCCCAATATCAACCACTTTGCCACGCAGGGCGCCACGGGCGGCCCCGTGAGCATCCTCAATGCCGACCTGATCCGCGAGATCTATTTCTACACCGGAGCTTTCCCGGCCGACCGTTCCGGGGCGCTGAGCTCGGTGCTGGACATCCGACTGCGGGACGGGAACCCCGAGAAACAGACTTTTAAGGCGACGCTCGGGGCTTCGGAGGTGTCGCTGAGCGGGAGCGGCCATATCGGCGAGAAAACCTCCTACCTCTTCTCGCTGCGCCAGTCTTACCTGCAACTGCTGTTCAAGATGATCGGCCTGCCTTTCCTGCCGAACTACATCGACGGGCAGCTGAAGGTCAAGACGCGCCTTTCGGAGCACGACGAGCTGACGGTATTGGGGCTGGCGGGCTTCGACAACATGAAACTCAACCTCGACGAGGAGGGTGAAGATGCCGAGTACCTGCTGAGTTACCTGCCCCGCATCCGCCAGGAGACCTTCACTGTCGGGGCCGCATGGCGCCACTATGCGGGCCGCCATGTGCAGACCGTGTCGCTCGGGCACACCTACCTGAATAACCGCAACCTCAAATACCGCGGTAACGACGACTCGTCGGAGGACAACCTGACACTGCGGCTGCGCTCCGTGGAGCAGAAGACCACGCTGCGCGCTGAAAACCGCAGCTATCTGGGGCGCTGGACGGTGCGCGAAGGTGCCGAGCTGAGCTATTCGGGCTATACGAACCGTACCGAGCAGCGGCTTTTCACCGATGAGGCGGTGCTCTCGGACTACCGTACCCGGCTGGGGATCGTGGGCTGGGGCCTGTTCGCCGGCGCGGATTATGCCTCGGCGGACAAGCGCTTCACGGCGTCGGTCGGCGTGCGTGCCGACGGGGCCGACTATTCCGCGCGCATGGCGAAGTTCTGGCGTCAGCTTTCGCCTCGGGCGTCGGTCTCATACCAGCTCGGCAAAGGGTGGTCGCTGAGCGGAAGCGCCGGGCTTTATTACCAGTTGCCGCCCTATACGGCCCTGGGGTTCAAGCAGGACGGGGCGCTGGTGAACGAGGCGTTGGACTACCTGCGCGTGGGAATGATCAGCGTCGGAGGCGGATGGCGCCTGCGCGACCGCCTGGTCGTCTCGGTCGAGGGGTTCTACAAGAAATACGGGAATATCCCGCTTTCCGTCTCGGACGGCATCCCGCTCTCGTGCAAAGGCGACGACTATGGCGTGGTTGGCAACGAAGCGCTGCGCCCGACGGCCGTCGGGCGGTCGTACGGGGTCGAGGCGATGGCACGCTGGCAGATACCCGGGAGGGTCAACCTCGTCGGTTCGGTGACCCTGTTCCGCAGCGAGTACCGTGCCGATGCCGCATCGGAGTATATCGTATCGGCCTGGGACAGCCGTTTCGTGGCGAACCTCAGCGGCACGTACGACCTGCCGCGCAACTGGAGCGTCGGGGCGCGCCTGAGCGCCGTGGGCGGGACGCCCTATACGCCCTACGATGTCGAAAAATCGTCGCTGGTCGAAGCCTGGGACGCCCAGGGGCGCCCGTACTATGACTATGGGCGTTACAACGACGGGCGGCTCGACGCCTTTGCGCAGGTAGACCTGCGTATCGACAAAACCTTCTATTTCCGCCGCTGTATGCTCGGCCTTTACATCGACCTGCAGAACGTGACGGGCAGCAAACTCCGCCGTCCCGACGTGCTGATGTCGACGGGCGTGGTGGAGAACCCCCAGGCCCCGGCGGCGGAACAGCGTTACCGCATGAAGTATATTGGGCAGCAGAGCGGGTCGCTTATCCCTACGCTGGGGATCACCGTTGAGTTTTAGAGGGTACGGGGGCGTGTCTTTGGGCGATATTCCGGAGCCGGGGCGATAACCGGGGCAGGGAAGCCGACATGCCGCAGCGGCAGGCAGGGAGGTGTCGGGAGAAAAATACGGAACCGCAGGGGTAGGCATCTCCGGCCCCTGCGGTTCCGTGCGCTCCGGGACGTGCCGGCGGCTATTTCCCGCTGCCCGGGGTATTCGCGCCTTTCGTGCGATCCATCGCGAAGCTGATGATGAACGGCATGGAGAGGAATACGAGCGTGCCGACGACTACCAGCCACGTGTAGGTGGCCGGGCTGCCTACGGGCAGCTGCGACGGCGGGAAGAAGGTGACGATGAACGAGAAGAGCACGGCCAGAAACCCGATGCCCCCGACGGCCCACATGCCGGCGTTCCCGCCCGGAACGCGGTAGCTGCGGGTGAGGCCGGGCTGCGTGTAGCGCAGGCGGATGCCCGCGGCGTACATCATCATATACATCACCAGGTAGAGCCCTACGGTCAGTGCGCTCAGCAGGAAGAACGCCACGCTCACGTCGTCCATGACGATGTAGAGTGACGAGAGCAGCGTGACGATGCAGCCCTGTATGATGAGGATGTTGACCTGTACGCCGTTTTTGTTGGTTTTTTGCAGGAAACAGGGCAGCACGCCCTCCTGGGCCGTCCACAGCAGGCCGCGGCTCGGGCCCGAAATCCACGACATGACGCCGGCCAGTGCGCCGAATGCCACGAGCAGCCCCATGACGTTCGAGAGCCAGCCGATGTGGTAGTGGTCGAAGACGATCTGAAACGTGGTGAACAGCCCCGACTGGAGGTTGATCTGGTCGTAGGGGGTGATGATCGCCACGGCCAGCGCACCCAGCGTGAAGAGCCCGAACGAGATCAGCGCCGCCAGGAACATGGCGCGCGGGAACTGGGTCTGCGGCTTATCGAGCTCCGGGGCATGTACGGCGTGTACCTCGACGCCGGCGAAGAGCAGCAGTATCCCGGCCAGGAATGCGATGTCGCTCATGCCCGTGATGTGCGGGAAGAGGCGCGGATGCACGTGGTGCGCCGCGTCGATATTGACGACCTGGCTGACGGTGTCGGGGATGTGTTCCAGTGCGACGGGGTTGCCTCCGGCCATCCAGATGACGGCCATGACGATTACGACGATGCCGGGAAGCACCGTGCCGATCAGAAATCCTTTGCTCGTAATGCCCGATATGGCCGAGGTGCCGCGCAGCGTGACCAGCGTGGCGCACCAGTACATGGCGATCGAGAAAAGCCCCACGAAAAGCCCGTTCTGTGCCAGGCCGGGCATTCCGATCATATAGGCGATCGAGGCTGCGGCAAAGCCCAGCACGGTGGGGTACCATACGACGTTCTGGATCCATTGCAGGAAGATGGCCGTGAACCCCAGGTGTTTGTTGAACGCCTCCTTGACCCAGGTGTAGACCCCGCCGCCCTTCGAGGCGAAGGCGCTTCCCAGTTCGGCACCTACCAGTGCCGCCGGGATCAGGAACAGGAACGTGGCGAAAAAGATGTAGAAGAACATCGTCAGCTCCTCCTGCGCCATCATTGGGAGTCCGCGCAGGCTGATAACCGCCGCCGCGGTCATCAGGGCGAGCTGTGTCGTGGTGATATTTTTACGTTTTGCCATAATGTGGAATTGTGTTTTACAACTGGCCGTCAATCAGTTTCTGTGCCGCAACGCGGCCGGGCTGATGTTTTTTCGGGCGTGTGCATGGTTTATGCGGGCGTTTGCGTGTCCCTGCATGCCTCGTAGCGCCTGCGCGTTGTCCGCCTGCGGACAGGACGCAAAAAAACAGCAGGGAATCTCACGATTGCCTGCTGCCTTCCGGAGGATTGCCCTCCTGAAACTACTAACCCAAACTTAAATAAATGAAGAAACCTCACTGCGGTTGCTGTTCCGCAGTTATTCGGCTATGTTGCAAATCCCGTGCCGCGCCGCCGTCCCGGAACGGCTTTTAAATGTGCGGCGGGGGTGCGGTTTATGGTACGTGCCGGCGGGCGGGGTGGGGAATAAACGGCCGCAGGATGCCCGTGGGGACATCCTGCGTGTGTTTTCCCGGTAATATCCGGATTACGGAAGGGAGATGCGCTTACCTGCGTTTGTCCCTCATCTCCACGGCACCTTCGTAAGTGCCGCTGACCTTGCGGCCTTTGTCGGTCGTAAAGTCGAGTACGAAGCGGTAGTTGGTGCCGACCTTCGTGACTGTCACCGTGCCGGACGTGATGAACCCGTAAACCGATTCGTTGGAGTCGTTGCGTTCCTCGCAATAGGTTCCCGTGGCCAGCATGGAGTCCATGAACTCTATCTGCTCGCCCGGTGCGTAGGTGCCCGGCGTGCCTGTGTCGGACACCGTGTAGGTTCCCTCCTGGAGCACCATTTCTTCGGAAAGTGCGGTCGTCAGGTAGAGCGATACCATATGCCCGGCTCCCATGAGGTAGTCGTAATCGTCGCTGACCGTCGGCTGGACATCGTAGAGGTTTACGACGCAGTCGTTTGCCGTGCCGGCATCGTTGTTATAGTATTTAGCCAGTGCGCGGATGAAAGTTGCGTTCGTGACGTCGTTTTCGAGGTCGGGCAGGGGCTCGATTTTGACGGCTGTCTTGTCCTCGATCGTAATCGGGCCGGTGTAGCTGGCCGTGAACTCTTTGTCGTCGGTCGTGGTCAGCGTGGCCTTGACCGTAAAGGTCGAGCCGGACTTTGTCACAGCGATCGTTCCGGCCTTGAATTCCACTTTCGTGATATTCCCCTTGCCGTCGTTGACCATGCAGAAGGTCTTGGCCGGATGGAATGTCGAAATGGATTTGTTGGTGGCATATTTGTAGGTGCGATCCGGCAGGACGATGTTATTCATATTCGTGGGGGCAAATTGATAGAGGTTCAGGCTCATGGTACGCCCGGCTCCGATGGTCGCATACACTCCGTCGGCACCTACGGCCTCGCCGTCGGCCACTATGACGAGGTATTCACCGTATCGGCCACCTTCGGGAATACCATAATAGCCGCCGGCTACCTGGCGGTCGAAGACGGCCGGGCCGCTCAAATCCTTGTCGGTGGCCATTTCGATCGACTTGACTTCGGAATAGACCTCTTTGTTGGATGCTGCGACGGCGATGACATAGGTGGTGCCGTCTTTCAGGTTGTCTACGGTGATCTCCCCGGCCTGTGCGATGGCTGTACCGTCGGTGAGGATTTTTTCGGCCGTCGGGACAGGCGTGCCGTCCGCTTTTTCGAGGCATACGTAGGCGGCCTTCTCCGTGTCGGCGAGGCCTACCGTAAAGGTGAGTGTCGTCGGGGCTGTGGCTCCCGCTGTCAGCGTCACCACGGGCGTCGGCGTTCCGGTTGCCATCACGATGCTATTGACTTCCGAGTAGATCCCGGTGTTGGCGACAGCTGCCGCGATGACGTAGGTGGTCGAGGGTTTCAGGTTCTCGACAAGGATATCGCCCGTCTGTGCGATGGCTTTGCCGTCACGCAGTATCTCCTCGGCCGTGGGAAGGGTCAGCCCCTCGGTCTTTTCGAGGCAGACATAGGCTGCGGTTTCTGGGTCGGTCAGGGCGGCGTTGAACGTAAGGGTCGTTGTGGTGGACTGGCCCGGTGTCAGGACGACCGCGGGATGTACGCCGGGTGCCGAGGTGGTGTGCTCGATCGAGCTGACCTTACCGTTGATGTTGCCTTTCAGGGCGACGGCGGAGAGGCGGTAGGCCGTGTTGGGTTCGAGGCCGGCGATTTCGACGACGCCCGATGCGCTTACGGACTGGCCTTCGGCGATGATCGTCGCTGCCGCAGGCACGGCTTCGGACGCCTTGGTGCAGATGTAGCTGCATTTGTCCGCATCCTTGAGTGTGAGCGTGAATTTCAGGGAGTTGAATGCGGCGTCGCCGATGGCGAGCGTGACGCTTGGGTCAGGATTTCCCCCCCCCTCGTTTTTGTCGTCGCATGAGCTTAGCAGACCGGAGCACAGCACCAACAGTGCCGTTCCCCATGACAGGAAAGATTTGATCATAGTGGTTAAACTTTGGAAATTAGTGGGTTAATACTGTTGTTCGGGCGCAGGGCCGGTCGTCTTTGGATATTCAATCGGGTTTACGGGGCGGCCGTGCAATATGTGACGGGATAAAAATAACCTTTCTGCCAATAAAATCCAAATTTTTTTTTATCCGTCTTGCCTGAAAGTGCGATAAATCGGGGGTGAGGGTGCCGGAGTGAACGGGTGGAGGACAATATATAACAAGACAGCAGGGAATCTCACGATTGCCTGCTGCCCTTGGAGGATTGCCCTCCTAAAACTACTAACCCAAACTTAAATAAATGAAGAAACCTCACTGCGGTTGCTGTCCGCAGTTGACTATCCTCTCGCAAAACGTATGCCAAAGACAAAGGCCCGGAACATGATTCCGGGCCTTGCGCCGTTGCGGGGTATTACTGCGCCCCTGCGGGATATTTTCCGTAAGGGTTACCGGAAGATGCCCGTGTAGGTCGAGGGCGAGAGGGCGCGCAGCTCCTCTTTCACGGCCTCGGCCACGTCGAGCGTCTCGATGAACGCGGCGATCGACTCGTGCGTGATATGAGCGTTGGTGCGGGTCAGGGCCTTGAGCGCCTCGTAGGGCTTGGGATAACCTTCGCGGCGCAGGATGGTCTGGATGCCTTCGGCTACGACGGCCCAGTTGTTCGCCAGGTCGCGCTCGAGGGCTTCGCGGTTGAGGATTACCTTGTTCAGGCCTTTCATTAGCGAGCGGAGCGCGATGGCCGCATGGGCAATGGGGACGCCGATGTTACGCAGCACGGTCGAATCCGTCAGGTCGCGTTGCAGGCGCGAAACGGGGAGCTTCGAAGCGAGGTGTCCGAAGACGGCGTTGGCGATGCCGAAATTCCCCTCGGCATTCTCGAAGTCGATGGGGTTGACTTTGTGGGGCATGGCGCTCGAACCGACTTCGCCCGCCTTGATCTGTTGTTTGAAATATTCCATCGAGATGTACGTCCACATGTCGCGGCAGAGGTCTATCAGGATGGTATCGATGCGCTTCATGTTGTCGAAGATCGCCGCGAGGTTGTCGTAATGCTCGATCTGCGTGGTATATTGCGAGCGGCAGAGCCCCAGCGTTTCGCCCGCGAATTTGTTGGCGAAGGCCACCCAGTCGTACTGCGGGTAGGCCGCACGGTGGGCGTTGAAGTTGCCTGTCGCGCCGCCGAATTTGGCCGGCACGGCGATGTCGTGCAGCATGGCGAGCTGTTTCTCCACGCGTTCGACAAAGACCATGAACTCCTTGCCCAGCGTCGTGGGGGAGGCCGGCTGGCCGTGGGTGCGGGCCAGCATCGGCACGTCGCGCCATTCGTCGGCGAAGGCGGCCAGTTTGTCGCGCACCTCTTCGACGGCCGGGTAGTAAACCCCTGTCATGGCGTCCTTGAGCGAGAGCGGGATGGCCGTGTTGTTGATGTCCTGCGA